>WNGA01001710.1_pt1 | contig 57559 bp, 58 predicted proteins | sample 5400061 | NCBI WGS metagenome assembly WNGA01 (sample SAMN13153366, study PRJNA577476) | soil metagenome | isolation source: 100 cm soil or saprolite under grassland replicate 2 | place: USA:California | collected 2016-06-15
AAGCCGGACGCTCCTTCGCCAGTTTATTAACGCCAACGAGCAATGGGTCATTGAGGGCTGTTATGGCGACCTCATCGAAGCAGCGCTTCCTTACTGTACTGAGCTGCGGTTCCTAAATCCGGGTATCGAGACATGTGTCGCGCATTGCAACCGCCGGCCGTGGGAGCCATCAAAGTTCTCCTCGGCCAAACAGCAGGAGGCGATGCTCAGTCAACTGATTCAATGGGTGCAAGCGTATGAGACTCGAGATGATGAGTACGGGTTGAAACGACACCGCCAGGTTTTTGACAGATTTTCGGGACCTAAGCATGAGTACACATCCACGGCTTCGTATGAAGGCTAACTCTTGCTTGAGCGGACGCACCGATCGCGTCTCAGTTTCAGGTCGAACACCATTGGCGGCGCGCCGCTCAGCGTCTCGTTAGGTCTCATGCGTGCGCTCGTTGTCGGCATTCTCGCGATCACAATTAGTGCCGCCAGAGGCGACATGCCTCTGCCGCCGCCGAGCAAAGTCACTGTCACGAGTCCGAGCGGGCGCATTCGCGCCATCTCGGACCCGCAACTTGGCACCACGGTCGAAGACACAGCGCAGCAGCGCGTGCTTTGGCGCATGCCTGAATGGCATCGCGCCATCTTCGTCGCTGACGACGGCAAGCACGTCGTGACCGAGTACGACGGCCTCAACCTTATTCCAATCGACTTCAGCGACGATCTCGTTCTCCTTACATTCTGGCGTGAGGGCAGCAAGATTCGTGAGGTCAGAGTCAAAGACCTATTCCCCGATCATAGCCTTCTCAGGCGCACCGTGTCGCATTACGCCTGGGGAGAAGTTGAGGGTATTGCCGAGCACGGCCGCCTCCGAGTTCGCCGGATTGACGGCACGACATTGTTATTCGACGTCACCACTGGCGAACAACGAAAGACCTAAGCAGGCGACGCAGCGAACGGCGGACTGTCCTTGTGCCTAGCTTTGAGTGTTATGCGAACGTCATTTCTAGCTCGCGCGGTCGCTGATCTTGTGTCTCGTTAGGCGCTAAGACCCGCTTTATGAAAAAACCAAAATTCAATTCAGTTGAGGAATATTTAGCGTCAGTGGACCCTACGAGAGAAAGGACCCTCAGGTCCATAATTGATTTGACTCTTACCCAATTTCCGGAACTGGAGTCCAAGATTTCCTGGAACGTTCCTACCATCCACCGGAATGGGAAGTATGTAGCTGGCGTTTGTGCCTACAAGCGTCATCTAACATTTTCACCCTGGAGTCCTCGTATAATTGAAGACTTTAAGGTGAGGTTGGGGAAGTTTGTCGTCTGGAAGACTTGCTTTCAGATCCCCGTCGATTGGGAAATCGATAGAGAATTGGTGAAGGATTTGGTCCGGGCCAGACTAGCCGAACTGGATCGATAAATAGATTTACAAACTCGATTATATTTCTAGTCCGTTTAAAGAACTTCCAAATTACGCCCCCGTTGTTCGGTTTGTCGCCATTCCTGTACTTGTCCTTTCGGGATTATGGATGTGGAAAGGCCATGTCCTTCGACGACTTATTTCGAAAAGATCGACCTAACAAGATGCTGCAGACCGAATAGAAGACGCCGTAAACAAGTCAAAATAACAATACAATGACAAAGACTACAATGAATCCCAAGGTTGATTTCTTTTTTAGTAAAGCCAAAAAGTGGCAAGAAGAATTTGGGAAACTGAGAACGATCATTCTTGACTGTGGGCTGACCGAAGAATTGAAGTGGGGTAAACCTTGTTACACGTTTCAGAATAGTAACATAGTTTTAATACATGGATTTAAAGAATACTGTGCGCTTCTGTTTTTCAAAGGTGCCTTGTTAAAGGATACCAAGGGTATTCTACTCCAACAAACGGAGAATGTGCAGGCAGCTCGCCAGATTCGGTTCACCAATGTTCGGGAAATAGGTAAGATGGAACCCATCCTGAAAGCCTATATCAAAGAAGCAATTGAAGTGGAAAAAGCCGGTTTGAAAGTGGATTATAAAAAGACCGCTGATTTTGCGATTCCTGAGGAATTTCAAAATAAATTAGATGAAATCCCTGCCTTGAAAACTGCTTTTGGTGCATTGACGCCGGGACGCCAAAGAGGATACATCCTTTATTTTTCTGCACCCAAACAAGCCAAAACCCGGGAGTCAAGGGTTGAAAAATGTATGCAGCAAATTCTTAATGGAAAGGGATTGAATGATTAGTGCCCATCGTCCTTAGCATTCCGATACTCGGTTATATTTATAGTCCGTTTGAAGAAATTCCAAAGTACGCGCCCGTTGTTCGGTTTGTCTTTCTTCCTGTGATTGTCCTTTCGGGATTTTGGATGTGGGCCGATCTTTCGAAATAAGTAGTCGAAGGACATGGCCTTTGACAAATTACCCGAATCGCTCGACTGCCCAGCGGGGCGGCGGTTCGCAGCAGCGTCGTGTTAGAGCGACTGTTGCAGCCGACCGGCCGTTTCCGGCGGGGTCGCTGAGCTTGCGTCGTTAGGCCGACTCCAAATGAGCAGCGACAAATCCAGGTCCTATGGTTCAGAGCGCGACCTGCTGTGCAGAGGACTAAGCGCGTTCCTTCTCTGGTGTGTACCATGGTGTGCCTTTGCAATTGGCTTTGGCCAAGCGGCTGGCTTGAGAACGATTTTGTGGTCAACGTCGCTCGCGGTCATGGGCGTAGCGTGTCTATTCAACGCTTCTCGATGTGGCCGCGTTCACTGCCGCTTTACGGGGCCATTTTTCATCTTCTGCGCTGTTGTTTCCCTCGTTTATGGCCTCGGGCTTCTGCCGCTTGGACGATCCGGGTGGAGGTGGATCGGCCTCGGAACAATCGTTGGCGCCTTATGCCTTACTTGTGTACCGGAGCTGTTTCTCGGTCGATACCGGCAAAAAGGCTCCGCACCCTAACCAATCGATAAAGCCAACGGCCCCATTACGGAATACGTTCAGAGTGATTGCCACAACACCCTGCCGTGGCTTATCTCTTCCTCGTTAGATCACAGTCTTGAAAATCAGCGTTTTGCTATGTTTAGATTTGTCGCTTTTCTTCGAGCGATAAACGTTGGCGGTGGCCGCACTGTCAAAATGCAGTTCTTGCGCCAAGTCTTCGAGTCACTCGGTTTTTCCAATATAGCCACGTTCATTGCCAGCGGGAACGTTGTGTTTGAGACGACAACGAAAAAGACCAAGGCGCTTGAAAGAAAAATTGAAAGAGCATTGAAAAAGGCCTTGGGCTATGAAGTGCGCACATTTGTCAGGAAAGAAGCCGAGTTAGCGAAAATCGCTAATTACCGGCCGTTTCCACGATCGAAGTTCGATGAAACCTGGCAGAGCAACACCATCTTCTTGGCGGATAATTTGAACAAGAAATTAAAGCAAGATGTGAACGCGTTGGGGACGCACACAGATGCGTTCGAGGTTCACGGACGGGAGATTTACTGGCGGCGTCGCAGGAAGCAGAATGGAGCGCTGTTTTCCACCGTTGCTCTTGAGAAAATTCTCGGTCCGGCATTTACCGTCCGCGGGGCGAACACAATTGAAAAGATCGTCTCGAAGTACTGTTTATCGAAGATTTGCTAAATGTGCGTCATTATACAGCGTGCTCTAACCCATTCGATGAAGCCAACGGCCGCTGATCCAATGAGCGCGAGCAACCTTGCGACCGACTCTGCCCCTCGCTTATCTGTTTCTCGTTAGGCGTATGAGCGCGTCGCGTGTGATCGTCGTCCTCGCTCTTTGCATTGCGTTGCTGCTGCTCGTGCAGGGCATCATCGGTCTCGCAGCTCCAGACCTGTTTGCCGGCATGGTCCGTTTTATGCAGACCTCTCCTGCTATCTACGTTGCGGCGGCAGTACGTGTCGCCGTCGGCGTCGTCTTGCTTCAGGCGGCGTACACGTCTCGCCTACCCATTTTTCTCCGTATCTTCGGCGGTTTTGTGCTCCTCGGGGGTCTCCTCACACCTTTCGTCGGCAGGCAGTTTGCCGAGGTTCATTCTTGGCTGGTGGTCCACGAGAGGTTCTGCTTTGGTGCGTCTTTTCGCAACAGTCTCGTTGGCGCTTACTCTTGTCACTGCATATGCGGTCGCTACGAGACCACGAAACCCCTAACCAATCGCTCCAGCCAACCCGCCTCAGGCGGGCCATGTACTGAGAAGTTGAGGGTTGAGAGGTGATAGTTGAGAGTAAAGCAAGGCTCACTACCGGCAGCGGTGCTCAGCTCCCTTGGGCGCCTTCCACCGGTGGGAAATAAGCTGACCAATGATCTAATGGCTGCTCAAACAATGGAGCAAAATATTCAACCGACTTCCGGTTCAGACCAGGATGGGCCGATCTGGGGCTATCATTTTGTCCCCAACCAACCAGCACGGTCAATCACTTCGGAGGCGGCAGTTGAGTTTTTGACCGCGCCGGGTCCCGGCCTGCCGGATGAATTCCTCTGGTTGCATTTTTCGCTTTCCAATGTGGCTTCTGAGCCTTGGCTACGGCGGTATCTGACCTTGCCAGATACCTTTTACGAATCGTTGCATAGCGAAGTAGACGCCACTCATTTGGAGCAGGACGGAGACTCGTTGGTGGCGCGTATCCATGATGTGCTTTTCGATTTCACATTTGACGTCCCAGTTGCGACCACCAGTCTTTGCGTAAAACCGCGCGTGCTGGTAAGCGCGCACATCCGGCCCTGGCGCTCGATTGACCAACTCCGAGCAGCGGTGCAAGCGGGCCAAGTCTTTCGCTCGCCGATTGAAATTCTGGCGCGCTTATTGCGAGATCAGGCCAGTGTGTTGGTTGACATTGTGCGGAAGTCCAAAAGGCAGGTGGGCCCAATGGAAGAGCAACTGCTGGCCAAGCGCGTTTCTGTCAGTCGCAGCGAATTAGGTTCTCTGCGGCGGATGTTGGTTCGACTCCAACGGCTTTTGGCCCCGGAACCGGCTGCATTCTTTCGCCTTCTTAGTCGGCCTCCTGATTGGATTACGGAAGAAGAACTTCAGAACTTGCAACAAGCCGCAGAGAAGTTTTCCACCGCCATCAGCGACACAGCGGCCCTGGTTGAGCGCGTCAAACAGCTTCAGGAAGAATTGGCCGCCTTTGTCAATGAACAGACCAATCGCACGCTGTTTGTGTTGACGTTAGTAACTGTGCTGGCCTTGCCGATTAACCTGGTGGCGGGTTTGTTTGGCATGAACGTAGGTGGCATTCCTCTGGCTCAACGCCCGTACGGTTTCTTTTTGATCGTAGGTCCCCTGATAGCCTTGACAGCATTCCTGGCGTATTGGGGGTTGGGCAGACGGCGTTACTAGAAGGTTTTTCAGAGGTGATGCCCAATCCTGTATCAGTCGCACAGGCACATAAGCGCACTGGATCGGTGCCATTTTGCAGGTTGTGCCCTAGATGTTTGTGGTGTAGCCGCGGCACCGCACCGACTCGCTGACGCGAAGACAGGTCTAACCAATCGCTGGAGCCACCCCGGCAATTTGTTGTAAGCTTTCGATCATGCGCTGCCGAATTCTCAAAATGCTTGGTTAGCCAAGGAATTTTATGTCACTACGAATCCTGATACTTCTGACACTTTTGAGCGCTTACGCCCCATTGCATGCAGCACTCTCACCGGAGGATCTGAAGAAGCTTCCTCCAGCAAAGATCGAGGCGGCATTACCGAATGAGCATCCGTCGGCTTACTACGGTTATGCTGCTCGGTTGTTTCGCGAAGGGAAGAAGGACGAAGCTGTTGTCTGGTTCTATGTCGGGCAGCTACGATACCGCTTTCATCTGAAGGCGAACCCGAACATGGATCCGAGTGGTGACCCTGCGTTGTTCAGTTCGCTCAGCGCCACAGTCGGCAAGACCATCAATGAGTATGCCGGCGGTGATGTGAAAGATTGGGTGAAGGCGATAGACCGAGCGCTGAAGTGGGACGCCGACACGCCGAACGGATTCACGTCAAAGAAGAAATTTGCGATCATTTATGAAGAGAACCGCGCAGGATTGACGAAGATGCGCGACCAAGTAGAGAGCCAGGCGGACTCGATTCGAGAGCAGAGGAAGAAGGTAGGACTTGAAAACAGAAGCTAACAAGGCGCTGCAGCGAACCCAGCAGTTTGTTGTAAGCTTTGGATGATTTGCTGCCGAATTCCAGAGCGCGGGGGCTCAGGTTGGTTGTTAGGCCGAACATTGGATCGATATGCGTGGAGTTCAGATTAGCTACCTGATCGAGCACCCAGAATACATCCCGCAACTGGCGCAATGGCTCTTTGAGCAATGGGATTCTATTCTAGGCGAAGGAAATTCTGACGCTCGAATCAAAAAACTAAAGGCCCACATGAATCGAGATAAGTTGCCCATTGCGTGGGTTGCGCATGCGAATGGACAACTTCTGGGAACTGCAGCTCTTCGGGTGCATGATCTTGAGGGGCGGGAAGATCTGACTCCCTGGCTCGGCGGAGTGTTTGTTGGCGCGGATTTTCGTCGGCGGGGTATCGGTGCGGCACTCTGTGCCACCGTCGAAGACGCGGCCCGGTCGCGAGGGATACAGACTCTTTATTTGTTCACGCTCGACAAGCAGGCGTGGTATTCACGCCTAGGGTGGAGAGCACTTGGCCCGTGTGTTTGGCACCAGCGGCCCGGTGAAATAATGTGCAAGCAACTGCAAACCGAGTGATCAAGCGGTAGCTAAGCCTTCACCTCGTTAGGCAAAATGAGAGTGTCCCTCGTAATTCTCGCGACGATGTTCCTCATCGGTTCTCACTCCGCGTTCGGGGCGGATGGGAACGCCAAGCCCGTCGATGAGGAGTTCCTGCGTGGTTACATGGCTGGAGAATATGACCTCATCGGGCGCAAGGCTGATTCGGCTGCAACTTACACGGGACACGTTACACTTCGAGACGAAGGAGGAGTTCTACAAGTCACACGAACCATCGAAGGCAGGACCGACAAATGCGCCGCTCGATTTGATACCGTGGCGGGCACCGATCGTATTCCAGTTCTACGAATCCATTTCCATTTTGATGGCAAAGAGTATGACGCCACTTATCGCTGGCAATCGGATCCTGACAATTACCCGCGATTTACAGGATACGTTTATCTGGCCGGCACCAAATCGCCCGGACTGGAAGCATTTTTCCCAATCCACCAATGACACAAATCCTTTGCGGAACGCGAAGAGCGCTTTTGATTTTACGAGGGCCTTGTCGCCGTTAAGTCACGTATGAGCAGCGAGCAAATAGACGTGCTTTTGAAATCTTTCGAGGCGCCGGATGAAGTGCGCGTCATGCAGAAAGGTCGTTTTGAAATTGTGCATGTCGGCGGCATGACGATTGGTCGCGCCACCTATGAACCGGGCTGGAAATGGAGCGAGCACGTCGGTCCGGGCGTGGGTGCGACCCGGTGCAACGTTGAACACGTTGGCTTAGTGCTCTCCGGCGGTGCCGCGGCTGCGTTCGATGATGGGCGCGTGGTCGAGCTACGCGCTGGTGAGCTCTTTCACATTCCTCCAATTCCACACGACAGCTGGGTCATCGGCGAGGAGCCGTACGTTTCATTGCACTTTCTTGGCGCAGAAAAGTACGCGAAGAAAAGTTAATTCGTCCGCAGATTACGCAGATTAACGCAGATAATTTTTGTCAGAAGGATTCTGCAACCCTGAATCTGTGAAAATCTGCGGAATCTGTGGACTTATTGTCCGCGTTCTCCGTTTCGAACTAGCGCTTCTATTCGCGCGGTGCGGTTACTATACTCGACCTTGATCTTGTGATGCGGCTTCCAAGAATCATTACGCTCCTCAGCGTCATCGTTTTCGTGGCGTCGCTGACGCAGAACGGTTTCTATACTGAGACGCATATTCCCAAGCCACCGCCGTCCGGTTGGTATTTGCTATTGATCGGGCTCATAGGAGTCTTTGATGGATATTTCGAGTGGCTGGCCAATCCAGTGTTGCTTGCTGCGTGGGTATTTTCTTTTGCCGGAAAGGATAAGGTCGCGCTGCTGCTGGGAATCCTGGCGTCAGCCTTCATGGTCGCGTTTCTTTTCCGCCACACCATGATTGCGAGCGAGGCGCCGACCTATGGGAAAATCATCGGCTACAGCGCGGGCTATTGGCTTTGGTTGACGAGCGGTGGGCTCGTGATCGTGAGCGGCGCGACAGGACTAATGAGACAAAGGCCGACGCCATTGAGGTCAATCACCTCTAGCTGACGCGCTGCGCAATTATTTCGGCGAACGGGTATCGGCGTGCGTTTTAACGTTGCGTCTTTGCTTGTCCACGACCCGGCGCAACTCGCGCTCCATCGTTTTGAACGCGTCGTGGATTACCTTGTTGAGCGGCTGGTGCGTGCCGTTGTCCTTCTGCCTCTCATCAGCGACGAGCTCGTGACCCCGCGCCACAGTGACATCGATACGGCACCGGTACGGATTTCCTTTTTGATGCGTGTGGTTGGTTTGCTCGATGGCCACATCGCAGCGGTTGATGTGGTCGCAAAATCTTTCCAGTCGCGCCGCATAATCCAAAACAAGGTTGTCGATCTGGTCAGATTTTTCCAGACCCCGATACGAGATCTTAACAGGCAGTTGCATGATTAATTAGATACTAACGAGCCCTCCGGCGTTGAGGGAACAAAAATATTCCAGCATCGCGTTATGAAATTTGCTGCAACGAACGAAACCGCGAAATGAGTTTCGCCGGTTCCACCTTTACCAAATCAGATTTCACGTGTTCGACGATCCGGTCGCGCACAGCGGGGGGTAAAAGATCGACAATCGCTCCATGGATCTCAGCCGGCGCCGCAAACGACCAGCCTTCCTTTCCATTACGTGAAACGATCTTTGTAATTTGATCAGCGAGCTCTTTCTGAATGCGGCGATCGGTTTCTGTTGCCAATTGCGTCCGCTCGGCGATAGAGCTCGCGCCGTGATGAGCACCCGCGCCGTCGGTCACGGGAAATCGCCCGGCCAAATCGCTTACCTTATCGACCAGTCTGCCGTGCGCGTCAGTGATGTTGAATGCCTGTACGAGTTGCAGGCTTGGTCCGCGCGTGGGCGTCTCATTCACCCGATATGCTTTCAAACTGCCTCGATCAGTGACGATCACAAGAGAACTCGGTGTCATGGCAAATCACTGACCAAAAGATTGGCCGCGCATGATAACACGCGCTTCGTATCTCTATAAACTAATTCGTTTCTCGCGACAAGAATGCGTTGCCCGAATTTCTATTGCAGCGCATCACCTGCGCCGAGCACGTTCTTCCTCCGCGCTAAGCGGCGGAAATTCGACAGGTCGCTTTTTCCAGGATTCCGCGCGGGCCTGGGCTTGCGCGCCCTTAACGAGCTGCAGCAAATAGCAGGCGCGCCCGACAAGATCGACATCGTCGCCCGACGCGAATTTTTTCGGCTCAGCCAGGAAACCGTTCGGATCCATCGTGTCGAGAATCAATTGCCACTCGATGTGTTCCTGGCCAGGCAGGACAAATGGGACCGGTTCGTAGTGCGCGTTAATCAGCAGCAGAAATGTGTCATCGCGGATTGGTTCCCCTTCAAAATTGAAAACATCGATCGTGTCGCCGCTCAGCAGCATGCCAATGCAGCGAACAAACGGCGACGCCCATTCCTCCTCGCTCATTTCGCTCCCGCCAGGATTGAACCACATTACATCCCGAATCTCCGAACCGCGTATCCGCCGGCCCTGAAAAAATTTTGGCCGACGAAACACCGGATGCGCCTTGCGAAACCAAATCAGCTTTCGCGTGAGCTCTAGAAACTGGTTCTGCTTTTCATTGTGCGCCCAATCGAGCCAACTGATCTCGTTGTCCTGGCAATAAGCATTGTTGTTGCCGTTCTGCGATCTTCCCCGCTCGTCCCCACCAGAGAGCATCGGCACGCCCTGGGAAAGAAATAGCGTGGTCAGGAAATTCCGCCGCTGCCGTTCGCGCAAGGTGTTGATCTGCGGATCATCGGTGGGACCCTCCACGCCGCAGTTCCACGACAGATTGTTATTGTCGCCGTCGTTGTTGCCGTCGCCGTTCAGCTCATTGTGCTTTTCGTTGTAGCTCACGAGGTCCCACAGTGTGAAACCATCGTGCGCGGTGACGAAATTAATGCTCGCATACGGGCGCCGCCCATTGTGTTGATAAAGATCGGGGCTCCCGGTGAGCCGGTATCCCATCTCCCCAATGCGGCCCTCATCGCCCTTCCAAAAACCGCGAACCGTGTCGCGATATTTCCCGTTCCATTCAGCCCAAAGCACAGGAAAATTTCCAACTTGATAGCCGCCCTCACCAACGTCCCACGGTTCCGCGATTAGCTTCACCTGAGAAAGCACCGGGTCCTGGTGAATGATTTCGAAAAACGCGTGCAGCTTGTTAACGCCTTCGTGGTCACGTGCCAGACTCACAGCAAGGTCAAAGCGGAACCCGTCCACATGCATTTCCAAGACCCAGTAACGCAAGCTGTCCATCACCAGTTGAAGCGTCCGGGGATGAAGCAGGTTAAACGTGTTGCCTGTGCCGGTGAAATCCAGATAAAAACGGGGCTTGTCCGGCTGCAACCGGTAATAAGCGAGATTGTCGATCCCGCGGAAGCAAAGCGTCGGGCCGAGATGATTTCCCTCCGCGGTGTGGTTGTAAACCACATCGAGAATCACTTCGATGCCGGCGGCGTGAACACTGCGCACCATCGATTTGAACTCGACGACCTGTTCGCCCATTTGTCCGCTGCTTGAGTACTGCGCGTGCGGCGCAAAAAATCCGATCGTATTGTAACCCCAATAATTCGTTAGGCCGCGATCGACCAAGCTCTTGTCGTCGATATGCGCGTGTACGGGCAACAGCTCGATCGCGGTCACGCCGAGTTTTTTGAAATAATCAATGGCCGGCGCGCTGCCGAGGCCCGCGTAAGTGCCTCGCAACTCCTCCGGCACATCGGGCCAAAGTTTGCTGAAGCCTTTCACGTGCAGCTCATAAATCACGGAACTGTTCAACGGAGTGCCGGGTCTCCGGTCATCTAGCCAGTCGAACCCGGCATCGATGACGACCGACTTCGGCACTCCCCACGCATCATCGCGGAAGTCCCGAGTCAAATCTTTCTTCTTACCGCCGATGATATAGCCAGACATTTCATCTGCCCAGCTCACTTCTCCGGCGATGGCTTTGGCATAGGGATCGAGCAGGAGTTTTGAACTGTTAAAGCGTAACCCGCGTTCGGGATCATACGGACCGGCAACGCGAAACCCGTACAATTGCCCCGGGCGCACGTCGGGCAAAAAGACATGCCAGACTTGATCGGTGTGTTCAGTAACCGGAATGCGAATGTTCTCTTCCATGGCATCAATGTTGTCGAATAAGCATAGTTCAACTGAGGCTGCCGTTTCCGAAAAGAGAGCAAAGTTGACGCCGTTACCCATCCATGTTGCGCCCAGCGGATATGGGTAACCGAGGAAGGTTCTTACCGAAGTCATAAACGCGCCGCGCATTTATCCGGCATGTGGCACGCATTGGCAATCACGAATGGTGAACACAATGCGATCTCGAAGAGGTCTGCTCGTTTGCGTGTTTGGCAAGGCCGTCCAATCCTCACAATGTGGCGCGCAAAATCATCCCTGCATTTATCGCGATTTGCGCTCTGGCACTTTACTTGTACGCGCATCACAATTGGCACCGCCTATCACCCGCAACAACAGTCGATCGGATTGTGGTCGAAAAATCGGCGAGAAGATTGTCGATCTTTCGGGCTGGCAAGCAGATCAAAACTTATCGAGTCGCACTAGGTCGCGAACCGATTGGAGCAAAGCAGGAAGAAGGCGACATGAAAACACCCGAAGGCACTTACAACATAGACAGACGAAATGCGCAAAGCAGTTTTCACCTCGCGCTACACATCTCTTATCCCTCAGATGAGGACAGCAAGCGTGCGGCTGCGCGCGGGGTCTCAGCGGGCACTGATATCATGATACACGGAATTCGAAACGGACTCGGCTGGATTGGCGCCTTTCATCGTTGGAAAGATTGGACTCACGGGTGCATCGCGCTCACCGACGAAGAGATCGAAGAACTATGGCGCGTGACGCCCGACGGCACGACAATCGAGATTCGCCCTTAAGGCTCAATCCGGGCGGAATGCACGAGGTTAGCCAGTGGTGCAAGCCACCGCCCTACAGATCCTGCAGGATGCGCCGCGCTTTTTCAATGTCCGACGGCCGCAGGATGATGAGTCCCTTTTCCGCTCCGGGGCTCCCTGCCAGATACGTGTACTCGATATTCACCTCAGCGTCGGCGAGGCGCTCGGCGATTTTGGCAAGGACGCCAGGCTGGCTCGCCGTCTCGATCGTGAGCACTTCGGTCTCGAGTGCGAGCACGCCCGCTTCGCCCAGGAGCATGAGGGCCTTCGTGGGATCGCTCACGACCATGCGCACCACCGTATGATCGACAGTGTCGGAAGTAGCCAGCGCATGAATATTCACTCCGGCGTTACCGAGTGCTTCACACACGCGCGCAAGGGCCCCGGGACGATTTGCAAGAAACACTGCGAGTTGGGTTGCCGTTTCGATGGAGAGCTTGGGAGATGCATTCATGCCGCGTTCAAAGTGACGCCGGGAATAGCTTCTGACAACTCAGGAAATTCCGGAGATCTGATTCCGCACTCGCCTTAAACCATAAACAAATTTCCAAGCGCAGATCAGCGTGTCGCGCAAGCTCCTTCGCCAATGATGAACTTGAATGCCGCTCCGAAACAATTCGCCAGTCCTGATAATTTCGAGATTGTCGATACAGAGATGACCACGATTGCTGAACGTCGTTCTGCGAAATCACCAGCCCCGCGACGCACCGTCGGCTTCATCACCGCGGCTTCGATCGTTATCGCCAACATTATTGGGACCGGCATTTTCACGAGCCTTGGTTTTCAATTGGCGGACATTCAGTCGGGATTTCCGCTGCTGATGCTTTGGGTGATCGGCGGAGCCGCCGCGCTTTGCGGCGCACTTTGTTATGGCGAACTCAGCGCGGCGCTGCCGCGTTCCGGCGGGGAATACCATTTTCTGTCGCAGATCTATCATCCCGCGCTCGGATTCATGGCGGGATTCGTTTCCGCTACGGTTGGATTTGCCGCGCCGATCGCGCTCGCAGCGATGGCATTTGGCAAATACCTGAACGGGGTGCTCGGCTTTGGCTCACCGGTCTTCCTCTCCTTTGCGGTAGTTTGGCTGGTCGCGCTGTTTCACCTCAAGAATCTGCGAGTTGGCAGCGCGTTCCAAAATCTTTCGACACTCGTAAAATTGGTCCTGATCGTTGCACTAATTGTGGCCGGGTTTTTTGTTCACCCAAAACAACCAATCAGTTTTCTGCCCGCGCCCGGCGACAACATGTCGATTTTCGGCGCGTCCTTTTCGGTGGCGCTGGTTTACGTGATGTATTCCTATTCGGGTTGGAACGCAGCGGTCTACATCACCGGCGAAATCAAGCAGCCGGAAAAAAATGTGCCGCGCTCACTGCTCGTCGGCACATGCGTTGTGATCCTCATTTACGTGTTGCTTAATGCCATTTTCCTCGCCACTACGCCCGCACAGGAACTGAAAGGTCAACTCGAAGTAGCATTGATCGCAGGCAAACATATTTTTGGGGCAAACGGAGGACGTGCTGCTGGCGCGGTCATTTGTCTCGGCTTGGTTTCCGCAATCAGCTCAATGACGTGGATCGGGTCCCGAGTAAGCATGTCGATGGGTGAAGATCATTGGTTGCTGCGAATGCTTGGCCGAAAGAATCCCCATGGCATTCCCACTAACGCGATTGTGCTCCAGTTGGTCATCGTCAATCTGCTTTTGCTTACGCGTAGCTTCGAAAGCGTTGTGCAATACACCCAGTTTAGTCTCTTGCTCTGCTCGCTGTTCACTGTGCTGGGAGTCATCGTGCTGCGCACGACGCGCCCGGAAATCGCCCGCCCCTATCGCGTGTGGGCATACCCGCTGCCCCCGATTATTTTCGCCGTGATCACACTTTGGATGATGTTTTATCTGCTGCTTTCGAAGACCGCTGAATCGCTGGCTGGGGTCGCAACCGCGCTACTGGGTTTACTCCTCTATTTTTGTGCGAGGAAACGCTCGCATCGACCGCTATGAATCCGCCTTGGAAAAGGTGCGCGGGATTGCCCGTGATCGTGGCTCTTGTAAGCGCGCTAAGTCTGTACGCGCAGGAGAATCCCGAAGTTGCGCCACGTGCCGTGCCGGTAGCGGCCGGACCTAACGATGTGGCGCGTTTTCTTGCAGGAATGCCAGTGCCGGAAACCTCCCCGCTTGCGCCGCTTACGCGCGACCCGGCGTGGCAGGCACACGCCGCTTTTTTTGAAGAACAATTTTCAAAGCTTAATCTCCGGCAGCTTCAGAAACTGCACGCATGGCAAGAGACGTATCTTCCAGAATCGCTGCAGCCCATCCCTGTGGCGTTTTACATGTTCAGCGGGCCGGATTTTCTCTACGTCGATCAATTTTTTCCAAAAGCTGCGGTTTATGTGCTTTGCGGGAAAGAAGCGATGGGACCACCGCCCGATCCATTGCGCATAACGAATCTTTCCGGCGCTCTGGGAAATCTTGAGAACGCAATGAAGTCGTCCCTGAACACGACGTACTTCATCACCAAAGATATGAAAATCGATCTGCACGAGCAGAACCTGAATGGTGTGTTGCCGATCCTCTACGCGTTCATCGCGCGCGCTGACAAATCGATCACGAATGTGACGTTCGGCTCTCTCAACAGCGGCGGGGCATTTGAAGAAGCCAGGGCCGGAAAGAAAGGCGGCAGTGTTCCCGGGGTGCGGATCAAGTACGCCGACAATCAATCAGGCGAACCGCAAACGATCTATTATTTTACCACCGATATTTCTGACGGCGGTATCAAGGCGGCTTCCGGTTTCTTAAAATTTTGCCAGCGATTGGGCATCGCCTCCAGTTTTCTCAAATCGGCGTCGTATCTAATGTTTGAGAATGGTTTCGCTACGATTCGCAATTTTATCCTCGAGCACAGTAAGGTAATTGTGCAGGACGATGCCGGAATTCCACTGGCCTACATCGACCCAAACAAATGGAACCTGCGTCTATATGGTGTCTACCTCGGCCCGATTGAGCTGTTCAAACAACATTACCAGCCCCGATTGCACGAGCTTTTCCAACAAAGTAACCCGCCGCCGCTTGATTTCGGATTCGGTTACCGTTGGAATTACAAGGAAGCCAACTTGATGGTCGCGGAACGCAAGTGACGTCTTTTGTCATTCCAAGCGACGTCGAGGAAGCTCTAGCTGCCTGACTGAACTAGAAATGTCTCCACTGCGCTCGACATGGCAGGTCGGTAACGCGCGACTACTTAGAACCTGCGAAACCACGAATAAGGAAAAGCGTCTCCCGGACAATCCGTTGCCCAGCGCGGTGGATTCATTTCACGATGCGGCCGCACGGGGATATTGCCCCTGTCGACTTTGCCGCAGCGTTCTCGCAGGTAACGGATGAGCTCCTCGCACGAGTCGAGCTGCGCGCGCGTTGGCTGGTCGCGATTAAAATCGCCCACGAGACAAATCCCGAGCGAAATGTTGTTCAGATAATCGCTGTGCACGTGGCCGCCATTGATTTGACGCCGCCAGCGATCGCCGACTTCGATCTGCCCGTTGCCGGTCGACGTTCCGTTCCCAATCACAAAGTGATAGGCGAGACCATTCTGCATCCTTCGCACGTGCCGATGGTAGTAATCGAACACGCGTGCGTTTCCCTGTCGCGTGCCGCTATTGTGCACCACAATGAATTGCCATCGGCGGCGTTTCACCGGCGCGCGCCGGATCGCTTCGATGACTGAGCTGGTAAGATATCGATAGTTCGCTGATCGTCGGGACCACGGCCAGAAACCGAATTTCCGCGGCGGCGGTGATGGTGGTGGCTCAAAGCCTTGGTCTTCCTCGACGCCGGACTTTTCAATCACAACCTGGGCTCGCTCGCCGGCTGGAACAGCACGGGAAGTCTTTAGTTGGGGTGCCGGAGTTGGCGTAGGAACGGCAATCGCCCGTGGCGGTGCAGATGATATTTCTGATGATGCGCCGCGCTCTTCTGCATGAGGCGGAGGCGTTTTTGCGGGCTTCGGTGTTTCCTCTTCTTTGGACGCGTGTTTGGGTTTTGCAGTTTTTCTGGTTTTTCGTGCGGTTTCTTTCTCGCTGGATTTCTTCTTCGTCGTTTTCGGCTTGGGTGTGGGCGTATGGCGCCGTTTTGATTTCGATGAACCACTCGGCTCCGGCGTCTCGCGCGGCGTGGCCGATGGGGTTGTCCCCTCTGGCTCGCCAGATTCTCTCGCGGACGTTGTCTTGCGACTGTTCGGCGATTCCTGTGGACCTGGCGATCCGCTGCTGTTTTCGCTGCCCCCTTTTTTTGCGGTTTTTTTGCTGAAGCTTGGACCCGGCGATTTTTTTGGAGTTGGAGAAGCGTCTTCTTCCGTTCGCGCTTTTTCGGACGCTAATTTGGCGCGTGGAATCGCGGTGGACGCTTCGTCTGGCGTCGCAGACCCGCCTGCATCGCTATGCGTAGCATTGCGGGCAGGAGCTTGTTGTCTCTTCGCTGATTTACTCTTTGCTCCTTTTGCTTTTGGGGTCGGAGATTTTCTCGGCCGAGAAGATGAGGCACTTGCCTCGCTTGACTCCGATTCGTCACGCCGACTTTTTTGTTCTTCACTGACTTGCGCGCGAAGGACACCTGTAATGATTGCGCCGACGGCGAGCGCAGTTGCGACCCAAATGCGAAAGCGCATCACTGCGACGGAGCGTAACAGAGCGCGCGACGCGATCAACGGAATCGTTAAAAAAGTTAATAGAGATACAGAGGTTACAAAGGTCGATCACTTCCCCCTTTAACCGTTGTAACGTTGTAACTCTTTAACTGGCCGTGGCAGGCTCAGGTGCGAGAGGCGCAGCCCTGCGCATTCTTTCGCGTTCCCGCCGAAGGATGGCATTCAATTTGCCTCCCAGCAACAGCAGCAGACAAGTCAGATACATCCAGGTGAGCAGCACAACGATGGACGCCAGCGCGAGATATGTCGGGTTATAGCGATCATATCTTCCCACATAGAGCTGAAAAAGTTTTGTCGCGATGATCCAGCCGACCGCGAAGAAAACCGCGCCCGGTAAGGCCTGACGAATGGTTAGATAATTCTCCGGTGTCAGGAGATACAGCGCGAGCGCGAGAATGACCAGCGCTACAAAGGTAAAAGGCAAATTCAATGTCGCGATCCATGCTTGCAGTGGAAAGCCCAGCTGAAAATTGACTTCCGCAAGGCCCGCCAGCCGTTCACCAAAAACAATCGCGTTGAAGCAAAACACGATAACGATTCCGAACCAGAAGAGCATGAAAAATGAAATGACATATTTGGACCACCAGTGCGGATCTTCTCGCATCCCGTACGTATGGCTAAGGGCCCTTGATATCGTCGCGATGAAAACGGTTCCGAAATAGATGCCGAGAATGATCCCCGCGTTCGCGAGCAGACCGCTCGAGCCCGTTACGACCACATTGGCCATCGCAGAATCCAGGATGTCCTGCACTTTCGGGTCCGGCGGCATGAAGCTTTTTAAGAGAAGGAACATCCGGTGCAACGTGCTCGGATCGGTGCCGAACAGACCCAGCAGATGCCAGAGAAAGAGCGACCCGGGAGCCAGCGCAAAAAGAAGCAGATACGCCATCTGGGCAGCCAGGCCGGTCGTCTGATCAGTCGCCGTTTCCCAAACCAGCCGGCGCAAAACGCGCCAGATGAATCCGAGATACTTCATCTCGGGCACAGTTTACGTTGGCCCACGTAAATATCCATTAAAGTCCGAATGCTCGGTAGTTTGCAGCCGCATTGCCTCATCCTTGGAGTCTTGTTCGAGGGCTTGTTGAAAAACTCCGGCATTTCCCCTAATTCCTGCTCCTATTCCTATTCTTACTCCGGCTCTCGCTTGTCACAGCGGCTTCCGGAGCATGGAGATGAAGAAGAATACCATTAAGAGTAAAAAACGCGGGTCTTCTAACAAACTGTGAAAAAAAGAATCCTGATCCTTACCGCCAGCTTTGGAGAGGGTCACAATAGCGCCGCGCGCGGCGTTCGCGACGGTCTGGCCCGCCTCGCGCCGGAGGGGGTCGAAATGGAATTGCACGATTTGTTCGCCGAAGCCTATGGCGTCGTCAACGAGTTGGTGCGAAAAAGCTACCTCGGACTGGTCAATTTCGCGCCGCGCACCTGGGGAGTTGTTTACCGATGGCTCGATCGCAAGACAGATTTCGATACGGAATTCGCGCGATTCCACCGACTGAAAGATCATTTCAGCGCGTTGCTCGACAGATTTCAACCTGGCGTGGTGATTTGCACTTTCCCGGCGTATCCGAGTGTGCTCCGAGAAATTGGAAAAGAAAACCCCGACCGTGTTCAGACATGCAAGAGTGTGGTTGTCGTCACGGATTCGATCACCATCAATGCGGCATGGTATCGCTGCGCCGCCGATTATTTCCTCGTTGCAAACGAACAGAGCGCCTCCGTCTTGCGAGGAGTGGGCGTCGCGCCGCAAAAAATCAAGGTATTTGGGTTTCCTGTAAGCCCAAAATTTTCTGACTTCGCGGGATCGAATCGAGTGTCGCCTTCCAATAACTCCGACCGTCGTGTTTTGTACATGATCCACGCCGCTACCCAAGGCGCGCCGGAACTTGTGCGGCGACTCGCGGACCTCGGCGTCGATCTGACTGTGACGATTGGCCGCGCTGATAAACTCCGGCCGGCGATCGAAGCGGCGGCAGATGGTCGCCCAGCAAAGATTGTTGGCTGGACGGATGAACTTCCCCGCATGCTGCACGAAAGCCATTTGCTCATCGGGAAGGCCGGAGGCGCGACGGTGCAGGAAACGATCGCCGCTGGTTGCCCGATGATCATCAATCACGTCGTCGCCGGTCAGGAGGAAGGTAACGCGCGTCTGATTGTCGAAACCAATTCCGGCGTGATCGCGCTTTCACCGGCGGAGGTCGTCGCACGACTGCAACGCGTGTTCGCCGACAACGCAAAAGAATGGCGCGAATGGGCAGCGAACATCGCAAAGCTGAGCCGGCCCCGCGCAGCGCTCGATATCGCAGAGTTTCTGTTGTCGCTGGATTCACCTAATTAACACCGCGGGTTTAGCGCCGGTGAAGCAAGAGCGTAATGAGCGAGGAACGGTTTCAACGATTTACTCCCTGCACTAAGCCGTTGAAACGGCTTGCATCTTAGTCGCAGTCTGACGCACCGGGCTAAAACCGCGGTGTTAATTAGACCAGATGTTCTCACCGCCTGAGAACGTGCCCAAAACTTGCAGCTCCGTTGAAAATATAACCAAGTCGGCATCGGCTCCGACTGCTAATCGGCCTTTTCCTTCCAAACCGATCGCGCGTGCGGGATTTTGTGTCGCCATTGCGACGGCTTCATGCAGCGGAACATTAATCTCGCTTACCATCATTCGTACGAGATGGATCATGCGCGAGGCGCTGCCCGCAAGGGCCGAGCGGTCGGCAAGCAAACAGACGCGGCCTTGCACGATGCAATCATTGCCAAACAGCGAAAACCGCGATCCATTCGGCAATCCGGCGCCGGCAGTTGCATCTGTCACGAGACAAATTCCACCGGGACCTTTCGCACAATACAACATCTTCATCAACGTCGGCGAAACGTGATGACCGTCAGCGATCAGTTCGCAACTGATCCGCGGTTCGCTCAGGGCAAATTCAAGCAAACCACCGACACGATACACTCCGCGACGGCGCGCTGAGGACATGCAATTGAACGTGTGCGTTACACTGCGCATGCCTCGCTCAAATCCGGCGCGTGCCTCTTCGTCCCAGGCATCGCTGTGCCCTCCGCTTACGCTGATTCCGCGCGTCTGGAAATTTTCGATCGCCTCGAGCGCTCCCGGTAACTCGGGGGCGATTGTGACGCGCTTGATCACATCTGCGTGGTCGAGCAACTGCTGCACAGGAGCTGGTGAGGGGACCTGAATGAATTCCTCGCGTTGAGCGCCGCGTTTCGCTTTTGAGATGAACGGACCTTCCGCGTGAACGCCCGCAATGGTGCTGGTAGGGTACGACCCCCGGCCGCCGCGGTGAGTCGAATCACGCACAGCATTCAAAGCAGCGACAATCTTCTCGATCGGCGCCGTCGCGGTTGTGAGCAATAGCGAGGTAGTGCCGCCGCTCGCATGAAAATCGCAAATCGCGCGAAACGCTTCTGCCGATGCTTCCATCGTGTCGCGGCCGAGCGCGCCGTGCACATGAAGATCAATAAAACCGGGCGCAAGATAATTTCCTTGGAGATTAATGACCCCTTCCCCGCCACTCTGTGGCTGCTCGCGTATCGCGGCGATTTTTCCTTCTTCGGCAACAAGCTCAAGCCCATCGCGAATTGCATCCGGAAAAATCAAACGCGCGTTTGTAAAAATCATTTTCGCCTAACGCTCAGTCTTGAATGCTCAACCTTCAATGCCAAACGAAGGCAATTGCGTTTGGACGCGGTAAAGTCCATCCTCTTTGGGGCAATGGATTCAGAATACGATGTCGTAATCATCGGTGGCGCATTTTCCGGCGCGGCGACGGCGCTCATGCTCAAACGCAAAAGACCCAAAGCACGTGTCCTGATCATCGAAAAAACAGCCGAGTTCGATCGCAAAGTCGGCGAATCGACCACGGAAGTAAGCAGTTGTTACATGACTCGCATTTTGGGTCTCACCCATTATCTCGGTCATCACCAGCTCGCAAAACAGGGATTGCGCCTGTGGTTTTCGAATCGGCCCGATCAACGCTTTGATGATTGCGTCGAGGTTGGCACACGTTATCAGAGCAGATTGCCCGGGTTTCAAGTGGACCGGGCAAAGCTTGATTCACACATGCTTGATCTCGCAGAGCGGGCGGGTTGCGAATTATGGCGTCCGGCGAAAGTAGCGAACCTGGAGCTGAACAACGGGAATGGCCAAAGAGTTAGCGCCTCCGTCGTTGAGGGCGAGTGCACCGTTCGCGCGCGTTGGATCGTCGATGCTACCGGGCGCGCTGCCATGCTCGGGCGAAAACTCGGATATTTTCGTCCTAATATCGAACACCCCATCAACGCTGTTTGGGCGCGATTCAGCGGTGTTAAGGAATGGGACAGCTATGAATGGCGACAACGTTTTCCCGACTACGCGAATCGCTGTCGCACCGCGCGCGAATGGGCGACGAACCATCTCTTCGGGCGCGGCTGGTGGGTCTGGATCATTCCATTGCAAGGAGGCGATGTCAGCGCCGGTATCGTTTACGACAGCCGTATTTTCAAGCTCCCGGAAGGACCGAGTCTCGGCCAACGATTGCACACCCACATCCTCGGCAACCCGGTTGGCCGCGAAATTTTTGGCGCAGCCCGCGTGATCGAAGGCGACGTACACGCCTTATCCATGTTACCGTATCACTGCGAAAAAGTTTGCGGCGACGGCTGGGCCGCGGTGGGCGACGCCGCCGGTTTTATCGATCCGCTTTATAGTCCTGGCCTCGACTTTTGTTCCTACACCACCTACTACGTGGCCGATTTACTGGGGCGTAGTCTGGCCGGTGAAGACGTCACCGAGCAGCTTCGTCATTACAACGAGCAATATCCAATCACCTATCGTTACTGGTTCGAAAGTCTGTACAAAGACAAATACTACTACATGGGGGATGCGGAGCTGATGTCGGCTGCGCTCCTCCTCGATGTGAGCGGTTATTACCTCGGTTTGGTCTGCGGTGTTTATCGCGATCCGGAACGCGGATTTCTCAACCTGCCCTTTACAGGCATCGGTGGCAGATTCGCTCGGAACACGATGACCTTCTATAGCCGGCGCCTTGTCACGTTGGCGAATCGCAGATGGGCAACCGGTTACTATGGAAAAAGAAACGCAGGCTGGCGCGAGCTTTACGATGGATTCGTTCCGGACATCCGAATTCGCAAACAGATTTGGCGCGGGCTGCTGCGCTGGTGGAAATGTGAGTTGATTAATCTGGGATTGATATTGCGCGGGCGCACAGCAGCGCCGGCAAAGCAGGCTTCGGCAACCGTTCCAACAGAAGCGTGGTAGGGCAACTCCTATTCCTACTTGTATTCCTAATCCTAATCTTCTCTCCTCCCAATGCACACGTGTCTCGACCACGAAAAACTCGAAGTGTACCAAGCCTCCCTCGAGTTCATCACATGGACGATCCTGATTTTGGACCGATTGCCCGGGAATGCTTCGGTCCGCAACCAACTCGATCGCGCCTCAACCTCGGTTCCTTTAAACATCGCGGAAGGAAACGGAAAGTTCACTTCACCCGACCGCTGCCGATTTTTTGATAACGCTCGCGGCTCCGCATTAGAATCAGCTGCGTGTCTTGACGTGATCGTAGCCAAAACATTTGTCGACGCGGAGGAAATCAGACATGGCAAAACGATGCTGGTGAAGATCGTCTCAATGCTGGTCGGGCTAATCCGCGCAAACTCCGACACGCGCGTTTTCGAAGAGCCAACAGCTATAGAGTAGGCGATGAGCAGGAGTAGGAATACGAATAAGAGTAGGAAGAAGGCGATTACGGACTAAGCAGCGTTCCGTACCACCGCAAGAAAAACGTGCCAAAAAACATCCAGGTAACTGCGCCAAACGCCAGATAAGGTCCAAAGGGTAGTTTGGCTGACCAAACAGGTTTTCCCACGACGAGCGTGATCAACCCAACAATGGATCCCAGCAGCGATCCGGCGAAAAGACTAAACAACACCGCGCGCCACCCTAGAAACGCGCCAATCGCAGCCAGGAATTTTAAGTCGCCGCGCCCCATCGCTTCTCGCGGAATCACCAGCTCGCGAGCTACGCCGGAAATGTGCGTCACATCATCGAGCATCGTCACGTGACCTTCGGCTGTGACGCGATCATAGCGAAAATCCAGCGTTACATTCCCATACGTTTGGTGGTCGATCCTGACCTCTTCGCATATGAGCAACAGTCGATCTTTCTCTCGCGCAAAATAATCGCTCCACAAACTTTCTTCAGTGCCTACAACGAAATCGGCGTCGTCATCGCGTTTTGCCCACGTGAACGGCGTTGGCGCCTCAAATCGAATCCGTTTCCGCCCGAAAGCGATTTTGCCCGCTTCTAACACAATCCACAAGATCACGTAACCCAGAGCGGCCGCGAGAAACGAACGAACACCGGCCGCAAGGCGGGAATCGGTTCCCATCAAAGCTGGGACAGCGACACTGAAAGCGACGCCGGCGATTACTCCGCCGATCGTTACCCGATCAGGAATAATGAAATGCTCGAAGTCGATAAACGTTCCGATGATAAGGAAGGAAACAAAAACCCAATATGCGATCGCCACCTGCCATGGAAAGCTCTCCCAGATCGCGAGAAAAAGAAGCGCGGTAACCAGTTCGACCGCGAAATAGCGAAACGAAATTTTCGCACCGCAATTTGCACAGCGACCGCGAAGCACAATCCAACTAATCAATGGCAGATTTTGCTGCCATGGAATCGGCTGCTTGCAGTTCGGGCAAAAAGACCGGCGGGGCCGATTGATCGATAGATCGACCGGCCACCGATAGATGCAGACGTTCAAAAACGAGCCGACTGCCGCGCCGATTACAAAAGCGAACGCACCGAAAAGAAATTCGTAAGTCGGCTTGTGCACGTGGTTAACCGGCGATCCGTTTCAGGCGGCGGCGCTCCATGAGCCATGCAATCCAGATGCAGCTTTCGTAAAGCAGACACATCGGCAGCGCCATTGCGACCAAGGTCAGGATGTCCGGCGTAGGCGTGATGATGGTCGCCAGAATAAAGATCAGCACTACTGCGTAGGGCCGGGTGCGTGCCATGAACCGGTAAGTAATCAATCCAAATCGAACCAGGGCCAACACTACCACCGGCAATTCGAACGCCAGACCAAAGCCGATGGTGAATCGGGTCACAAAAGAATAGTACTGTTGCACAGTCCATGTAGGCGCCCATCCCAGCGATTCGGTGTCGCGAAAGAAAAAGAGAATCGTTTTCGGCAACAGCCAGAAATAACAAATCGTTACCCCGAGAAGAAATAACGCGAAGCTGACGCCGATCGCTGGAAATAAGAAGCGCCTCTCCACTGCGGTAAGCGCGGGCAAAACAAATTCCGCCAAAAAATAAAGCAGGAGCGGAAAAGAGAGAACGATGCCCGCGTAAAACGCGAGGTGAAACGAAATCACGATTGAATCAGTGATGCCGAGCGCCTTGAGGGTTCCAATTTGCGAACCAACATCGCGCAGAGGCGCCTGCAAGATCCGCACGAGAGCCGAGCGAAACGCGAAGCAAACAATCATGGCGGCGCCAAGCGTGAGCGCCATCTTCACAATGGTCCATCGCAAGTCTTCGAGATGTTCGAGAAACGGCTTGGAAGTTTCGCTCTCCGGCAGGTCGCGAAATTTGAAGATGTCTCGCAGCGCCATGGATGGGAGGAATCAACGCGGCGCCAGCGGCAGAAGACCGCGCGCCGCCAGCGTCGCGCAAATGCCCAGCGTATTGGCGTCGCGAATTTCGTTCTCCGCGATCATGCGGCGAATTTCATCCACAGTAAATTCACGGCAATCGAGAATCGATTCTCCTTCGTCTCGCGACGGTCCCTCTTTACACCGCTGAACTGAACGCACCAGAAAAAAGTAGCCGCGCTCATCCGTGAATCCCGGCGATGAAAAATAATAACCGAGAGGAACGATCTCGCCGTCTTTGGCAACCTCGTAACCGGCTTCTTCGCGAAGTTCGCGCAATGCGATTTTCTTGATCTCCTCTTCATCAGGGCTGTGATTATCGATCTGACCGGAGGGCATTTCCCAGATGGCCTGCCGGATTGGAATGCGCTCCTGACGAATGAGAATAATTTTGCCGTCGCGCGTCATTGGCGCGACAACGACCGCCGCCTTGCGATGCACGATCGTCCATGTGCGCGGCTGGCTTCGTGATGGCGTTCGGATCTGATCGGTCACGACTTCCAGATGGGCATTCGCAAAGTGCCGCTCGCTCGAAATGGTTTCCCACGCGTCCTCTTTCATCCGGAAAGATTATGAACATGGGGCATAAAAGCGAATGCTCAGGTAGCGCCGATTCTTACATTTCTGTCTTCCGTCAGTCGCCAGCGTGCCGAGTATCATTCCAAAACCGCAGCGCTGGACAGTAAAGGTCATTTTCATAGCCAAGTGCGCTAAGACTCGCTGTGTCTAACATGAAAAACTTTCCGGCGAACGGTTCGAGGCCAAGCCAACGGGCGGCGAACACTCGCAGGAAATGTCCGCTCGAAAAAATCAGCACGTTGCCTTTGACGGCCCGGACGCGACTGAGAATACGATCGGCGCGAGCGCCAACCTGTTCCGGCGATTCTCCGTTGGGACAACCGTCGCGAAACAATTGCCAGTCGGGTTGCTTCGCGTGAATCTCGACGGTTCGAAGACCTTCATAATCGCCGTAGTTCCATTCGACCAAATCGGGATCGACCTCGGCTGCCGCGCCGAAGCCCGCTAGTTCACACGTTCGAACGGCGCGCTGCAATGGACTGGTAAACACTTTGGCGAAAACCAATCCAGCCAGGCGCTCCCCCAGCCGCTTGGCGTTGAGTTCGCCGCGCCCGGTCAGGGGCAAATCGGTAAGCCCCGTATGCTGGCCCGTGACGCTCCAGGCGGTTTCGCCATGGCGCGCCAAATAGATTACGGGAAGAATTTCGGCCGCCATGGGTGTTCTGCTGATCGGCCACTTCGAGTCGCTTTCATAAAATGTTCACCTGCCAGTTGCGGCCTTCCCAACGCTGTTCCGCCTTCCAAAATAACGTAAAGGCAAGCACTGACTCGCGCGGCCATTCCGCGGTCGGAAAATCTGCAAACCAGAGATTTAGTTCGGGTTGATAGCTCGTCTGCGATTCATCACGCCGGATCCAGTTGTCTGTTGACCAGACGATAGTTGCTTCGGCGGCGACGATGATCCGCAAAATTTTTCCGGGAGGCGCAAGGCGAAGCGGATGCCGAACCGTCCAAATTTCATAACGGCTTTGCGCCGGGTTCAAGACATACCGTTCGAACGCGGGGTCGACGCGATCAAAACAGACGCCGTCATGCCGACTGCGCACGAGCGCGACATATTCAGCGTGCGACCAGCAAAGCGGCATTGCGGCGCCGGTGGGGCAACCGGGCTTCATGTGGGTGCCGGACTCGCCGCTGTGAGTCCGTCCCTTGTGGGACAAGTCCGGTCCGTCCCATAACTGTTCGGTGAGCATCCCGCCCTCGTTTGCAAAATCTTCCATCGACCTAATGAAGGGCTTTGAATCGCGTCCTGCGGCCAGCTCGTAATGGCCGCGTTCGCCTGTCAAAATCGGCCAGCAACGGCCCACGCCGGTTCCGTCGAAGGCACTGCCGTTGTCTTTTTGTCCATAGCCATCGTGATTGTAACGCCGCCAGCCAGGGCCTTGCGGCAGCTCATGTTTGAGTACGCGGTCGATCACTTCTATTGAGTCGCGCACGATTGCATCGTCCGGCTTGCGGATGCCGAACCGCACCAGATGCAGAAAATCCCCTCCAACGACATTTCGCGCCGGGTGAATTCCACCACCATTCGCGAGCTGAATGATCGTTTTGTTGGGATCGGCGTGCGGATCAGGTGCTACAGGATCGGCCGGATTGATGCGGATGTAATGACGAGGAAGGCCTTCGACCAATTCGCCCTCGGTTGTCACCGTCCACTCTTCAACGTGCGCTGCTAACCAGTCGGCATACGCCAATATGAAATCTGCAACTTCCATTTTACCGAATTCTTTGGCCCACTCGGCGGTGCAAACGAGAGCAGCAATCACAACCGCGAGAGTGGAAGGTGAGTACCCCGCATTTTCCTCCCAGCGGTCCTGCGCGGTGACTGGACCCTGCGCGATCAAACGCGCGGCCGCGCGCAAAATCATTGCGCGAGGACTAAACAAATCGAGCGCGTCCTGCTTATGCAGCCGCCACGCCAGCAGTATCGGAAAGGCGACCTGGTCGAGCTGTAACCCTGACCAATAGGCAGTCCCATCAATCCAGCTGTTTTGCGGAAAACTGCCGTCCGGCCGCTGAATCGCCGCCAGCCAGATCAACGCGCGCAGCGGTGTGCCTATCTGACCGGTAGCGAGGAGCGCTGTCGCGCTGTGCACGAGATCGCGGGTCCACACGAGATGATAGCCGCCCAGATCTTGATCACTTTTAGTTTCGCCCCATGGAATGCTCAGTGAGGCGACTATCGCGCCTTGAAAAACTTTGTCCTCATGCGCCAGCAACACGCATCGGCTCAGCCGATACATTCCGCCGTCGTCAGTTGTGTCGGAAGTAAAATCGAATTTGGGATCGATGACCGCGCGCTGCCACTGCCGAATATACGATTCGCGCTTTAATTCAAATGGCTCGGCCAACGATTGGAATAACTTCGTGGCCGCGCTCTGGTAACTGCGACCAAGCGCAACGGCAACGGTGAATTCACCGTCGTCTCGCAGTTCTACTTCCGCGGTCAACGCGATATTGCCGTTCTCGGCTGCCTTAAATTCCCAATCCATTTTGAAGTTGTGCATCAGGTCCTGCCAACCATCGCTGAAGCCGACGTAGCCGACAGATCGCCGAGAGAAACCGCTGCTGCACGCCATGAGCAGGTGAGTGTTCTTCCGCTGCGCGTGAAGGAGTTTGTTATCGCCGATCTCAGAACACCATCCGGAGTTGCCGGCACCACAGCCGGCCAGGTGTGGCGCTAACAATGCGTAGACGCTCAACCTGCCGCGCAATGATTCGTCCAAGACCTCGAGTTTTGTATGCACGAGCAACACCGATCGATGCGGATCGGCGAATACATATTTGACCAACCTGTAGCGGCGGCGCGGCTCAACATTTGTCAGGCGATAAAACAGACAGTCACGTTCCGGGTATTCAATCGCATGCGTGAGGTCGCGCTTTTCCTCGTGGCAAAACGTTTCTCCATCGCTGATGAGAAACTGAAAGTCGCGTGTGTTTGGTTGATCAACATGGGAATAGTAAATCTCATTGACGATTCCGTGACTGAGCGTGAACCAGAGGCGGCAACTTGTATGATAGGCCGTGCCAACGCCTTCTTTCGCACTCGAGGTCCAGCGTGGCTCAATCCCAGGCGCACCAAACGCCACTGAATTCTCAGACGGATTCATCTGTGAGGCCCAAATCCGAGCGCCAGCGCTGAATCTGCTCCGCGGTGTTGTCCCGTGACGGCGCACCCCTCGCCAGTCGCTTTACGAGTGTGCCGCCAACGCAGCTCGGCAGCGGAAATGATTCCGGTGCGGGCGAGCGCCGCGGCATGCGCGATCGACCCGGCGGTGTCGTGGCGATAAAGCCTCCAATCAAACGAAACGGATTCGCCGTAGCGCTGCGCAATCTCCGCAGCGGGCTTGTTGAATCGGCCTTTTCGGATCATCAGCCGACGGCGGCGGTACGCATCGCGGTTGCAGAGACGTATTTTGCGTCGATCAAAGCAAACTTGCGTACTTCAATGGCCACCTTCTGTATCGGAAATGTTTTCAGCAGATGGGTTGCAAGCTGATCCGCCAGTGTTTCGATCAGACTGACTGATTGATTGCACACAAAACTTTTCGTCTCTTCCGCCACGGCCGAATAATTCACAGTTTGATCAATTTTATCCGCCAGATCGCGCGTTTGCTGATACGGCCAAAAGGAAATGCTGACAGTCAATCGCTGCGGAGCGGCACGCTCTTCTTCCGGCACTCCGATACGGGTGGAAACCTCGAGTTGCTCGATGTGAATTTCGTCGGCGAACGGATTTGGTTCGTTAGGCATCGGGCAAGATTACCGCGCTACCACTTAGGGCAACACTCGTTTCGTCAGAAAATTGTCAGCTAATTCCGCGCGGGCGCGGCGACGAGTTTTTGGAAGTGGGGATCATTCCGGAGCGGATCGAACATTGGATCGAGCCGGAGGAGCGCAGGAGTGAGCGGCACGTCGATGGCCACTGAGCCTGCATTCGGGATCGAGAGTAGTTTCTGTAATGCGACGATGGCGCGGTCGGGGTCGCCCGTGCGCGCCGCCACCCGGGCAACGATCTCGATGGCAATGGCACCATCTATCGCGTCCTTCTCGATCGGATTCGCGGCCACGGCCTGTTCCGACAAAGCCGACGCGGCGGCTTTGTCGCCAAGGCCCATCTTGGTCAGCGCGAGATAGGCAACGAGGCCGATATTTTCGGGCTGTTCTTTGAGGAAAGATTCCAGTTCGCTGCGCGCCTGTCGCCAACTTTCCTGGGCGGCGGCATGGTCGCCTGCGACTTCTTGTGCCCAGCCCAACCAAAAGCGCAGCTCACCATTGTAAAAACCCAACGCTGGATCGGGCTTGGTCAGTATCTCCTTTAGCCTAGGGATGACCGGTGCGGGCCGGCCCTCCAAAATTGCTTGGTAAACTTGTGCTTTCAACGCATCGGCATCGTCGCCAGCCGGGCGGATCGGGGCGAGGAGCGCCGAGGCTCGCGGCAGATCACCCTGCGCTTGTGCGATAGTCGCTTTGTACGCAAGGGTATCGACGTCGTCAGGTGTAATATCGAGAACCTGGTCAATCTTTCCCAGCGCTTCCGGGAAACGACGAAGCATGGCATAGGAAATCGCATGCTGGCTGAGCATGAAAACGTTGCGTGGGTCGAGCCGCTCGGCTTCCTTGAAGTAGGACTCGCTCCGGTCCCACTGGCCTCGCCTCCGCGCGACATAGGCCAGCGACGCAGGAATCCGGCTGCTATTGGGCAGGAGCTGACGGGCCTGCTCAAAGTAACGCACCGCGGTGTCGTAATCTTTTCGACAAGAGTAGTGGTAATAGCCCTTCGCCCATACGGCCTCGCCGAGATTGGGCTGAAGAGTGAGCGCGGTTTCGGCTGCCTGCCGCGCCTCTTCACGGAGGGCGACCGTTGGTTGGAGAGTCGTTGTGCGGTAGCCGATTCCATCCACATATGACAGCAGCGCCCAAGCTAGGGCGAATTTCTGATCCAAGCGCACCGCTTCTCTGAGATATTTTTGTGCGCCAAGCGCGTTCGCGGGTGTGTTGCCAGATTTCAGTGTGTAAGCGAGACCGCGCAAGTAGGCATCGTAGGCCTCAGGATTATCTGTCGGCCTGGCGGTGATGACTTTCTCTTCCTGACCGGTAAGGTGCGCTTGCAACTGGTCGGCGATGGCTTTAGCCACCTCGCTCTCGACCGAAAAGATATCGGTTAGTTTGCGATCAAAGGTATCGGCCCAAAGATGCGAATCATTGGCCGCCTTGATCAGCTGCACGTTCACGCGCACGGCATCACCGCTCTTCTGCACTCTGCCTTCCAGGATGTGGGCGACGCCAAGTTGCCTGGCGATCTCAGGCAGGTTTTCAGGGGCACTTTTGTAATGTTGCGTCGAAGTGTGCGAGATCACCTTCAGATCGGCGATCTTCGATAAGCGCATCAAAATCTCGTCCTGAATCCCTTCGGCGAAATACGCGTTGGCTTTGTCTTCGCTCAGGTTTTCGAACGGAAGCACCGCGATGCTCTTCTCAGGAATTGCAGCCAGCCCGCCAGCAGCTTTTGCCTCAGGAGGAGGTGCTCTGGTTATCGACGGTGACGCTCGATTGAAAAAGACCAAAGAACTGATCACCAAGGCGATTGTAGGCACGAGCAAAGCGACTGTAAGAGCGATCCTAGGCCAGCGGGGAACACTAATTGGACGGACGCCAACGTTGGGGGCGTGTTTCCTTCTTCGTCGCTTGAGTTTCTCGGGAACCTGTGGGTTGCCAAGATTATCTTTGTAGAGGTTAAAGACGTGTAAGCGCAGACCGTGCTTCACCTCGCACTCGCCCAAATCGTGAAGATGCGGCCGCCAGTGCCGATAGTCAGCCAAATCTGCCGCCACATGCCCGGACAAAAGAATATGCCCGGCATCGCCGCAATCCAACACCCGTTGGGCAACGTTGATCCCAGCCCCGGCAAAGTTTGTCCTGTCGTTAACATCGGTAACTTGATTGACCGGCCCGCTGTGAACACCCATGCGTAATTTGATGTGCGGGTGATCTTTCAACGCCTGGCTAATCTCCAGCGCGCATTGCGCGGGCTCCTCCGGGCTGCGGAAAAAAAGTAGCGCCATCCCATCACCGGTTGGCACCCGAGTGAGTTTGCCGCTTCTTTCCGCTGCCCGAAAACATTCGGTGCTGCGGACGATCCGGTTCAGTTCCTGGAGCAGCTCAATCTGCTCATTAACCAGTAACTTCGAATAACCGACCAGATCGATTAGCAAAATGTGCGCGATCTCCAGCAGGAGATCGGGCCTGGTCCCGGCGGATGTGTTTTGGGTGTTCAACCATCCCCCTTTGGCTAAAATGATGATACCGACAATAGCGCTTCCTGTCGAGACTCAATAATCGCATTCGTTAGCCGCTGTTAGTCAATTTAGCAGGTTTCGTTTAATCGCTCCGACTAACACACGCTCTCTATGGCAACTCCAACGCGAGTGGAAATTTCGAACTGCTCGATGTGAATCCGATTGCAGGGGCGGATTGGTTCGTTGGGCATCCGGCAAGGTTAACGCGTTGCTCTAGAGCAACACTCGTTTTGCTGGGGAGCTTCCCTTCCTTCGGCGTGAGCGAAGCCACTCTCTCTTGTGCGCCGCGCGAAACATTCGCGCAATTTTGGACCGCCGAACTACATAATTCTGCGCGATTCGCGCAAAACGACGATTAGTACGTCTTTCAGTGAATACCTACGGCTATTGACATTCGGTCAACTCCATGAGTACGCTGCGAGAGCGACTCTGAAGCGTGGGATTCCTAACGGGGCTTCGTCGCTAGACGAGGAGGATAACAACTATGCCTAACAATCAACCACCTGCCCAAGCGAGAATCACCGCGGAAGCAAACAAAGCTAAAGCGGACCTCAAAAAAGTTACTGATGCGCATCCAGAACTCATTCTGGACCTGAAAAGCGTTGAGGATAGTCTCACGGCCATCGCCATGGATAACCATAAGTAGTAGATCTGTAATTCGATTTTGATGCTGTGATGCAAGTATAGTACGTCACCCGAAAGAGATGCGGGAGCAGACGATCCGATTGCGACGAGCTAGGTGCTTGTTTCTGTATTGGCGGGACGGTCAGCTCTTTTTTCACAACTTCGCAAGACGATCAACCGTGTCCGGCAGACCGGTTACTTGTGAAGTTCTCGATTTCTTTGACAGGTGGCGAACTTCCCAAGAGGCGATCGCTCGTTTCGCTCATTATTCACAGAAGAGCGTGCGTTCCGCTCTCGCTCAGTTAGTGGAGTACGGGCTACTTCTCCGGAAGGATTCGGCTGAAGCGAGGCGGGATGTTCGGATCGCACAGGAGTGGTCCGCTTGGTTGCCACAAGGAAGCTTTCATTTTTCTACAAAGGACGTCGCCTACGTCGACCGCAGCGATTGGACCTTGGATCGGCTGAAGGCTGTCCTGCCGAAGACGCCACAGCCTAAGATTTTCAAAAGCATTAAGGGAGCTCAGAAAGTGCCACTGCCACCATGCGCTTTTCCCGATTCGGAGTTTATCCGAACCTTGATGGCCCGAAAGACCCATCGAGAATTCTCAAAGCAAGAGGTGACGCTTGAGGCCATATCCCGGCTGCTTTCTCTAGTCTGGGGTGTTAGAGACTATTTGCATTCTCCCCTGTTCGGTAAATTAGCCCACAAAACCAGCCCGTCGGCTGGTGCGCGGCACCCGGGTGAAGTGTATCTGATGGCTTTGCGCGTCAAAGGTCTAAGACAAGGTTTATATCATTATCATCCAGCTCGTCATTGCCTGGAAGCGGTCAATACGAATGCAACTCGCAGCAAGGCATTCCTCTATTGCGCCCGGCAAAATTTTGCAAAAAACGCAGGTGCTCTGTTCTTAATGACCGCAGTGTTTCGGCGCACTATGTGGAAATATCATCTTGCTCGCGCCTATCGTGTGGTGCTTCTTGATGCCGGCCATCTGTGCCAAACATTCTGTCTCGTGGCGACCTGGCTTGGGCTTGCGCCGTTTTGCACAGCGGCTCTCAAGGACACGCTGATTGAGAAGGACCTCGGGATAGATGGAATTCGCGAGTCGGTGCTGTACGTTGCGGGAGTCGGTGTTCCTGCTACTTCGGTGCGAGCGAAGCGACAATTTTCTCAAAACGCGGATCGCCACGCAGCGGGTCCCAGTAAGGGTGGAGTTTCAGAACGCCATAGCTGAGGGTGTTCGGGACACGCTCCACCGCGGCGATCTGTTCGATGGCACGATCTTTCTCACCAGTCCAGGCGTAGATTTGCGTCAGATTAATGGCGATGTCCACGCCGTCGATGGCATCTTTGGAGACGGGCAGCAATTCGCAGGCGCGGCGGCCTTCCTGTATTGCCTGTTCTTTGCGCTCGAGGCCGGCGTCGATCATGCCTAGCAGGCTGAGAGCGGCAGCGAAGTCGGGCTGCCTTTCCACTGTCTTTTCGACTTCTCTGCGCGCGGCGGTAAACGCGGCTTGCGCTTTGGCTGAATCACCCTGGCAACGAGCAATGACGCCATCCCAATAGGCGCCCGGGTTTTCAGCGACCAAAGTGGCTAGCGTGGCCTGAAAAGGTTTGATGTCCGCCCGCCAATCCAACGCAACCAGCGCCAGATTTATGCGAGTTGCTGGATCGCCCGGCACGATCGCCAGTGCTCGATCATAGGTTCGGACTTCGTCGGCGTAGCGATGCTGCCACCCGTAAGCCAAAGCGAGTTGCTGGAGAGTGAAAAAGTTGCGCGGGTCCAGCTCAAGGGCACGCTCCAGGTTGCGCGTGGCCTCGTCCCAGTGGCCTTCGCGGCGGTCGATCATGCCGGTGTATCGGAATACATCAGCGCTGTTGGGCAGTGCGCGCCGGGCGATAACGAGCTCGCTGCGAGCCCGACCGTAATCGCGGAATCCGTTGTAGTAATAAATGGCCAGGGCGAGGTGGGCTTCGCCCGCATCCGGCTGAAGGCGCAGAGCGGTTTGCACGGCCGCATTAGCCAGACCGAGACGGGCAGGGGTGCGGTCGTGGCCCCTAAAGTAGGCAGCGCCATGTACTCGGGACAGCAGACACCAAGCCTGTAAGAAGTGCGGATCGCGTGCGACAGCTTCATCGAGCAGTTGGGCCGCTTGAGGCAGCTTCTCCCTGGCGTGAATTGGATCCGTTGTGTCGGCGAAGAGTTCTTGGGCGCGCAAGTAGAGGTCGTACGCTGCGAGATCCGTTGTGGACGGCTTCTCGATCGCCGCCTTTTCGCTAGGAGAGATTTTGGCTTGAAGTTGTGCAACTATCTTTCCGGCCAGCTCACTTTCGATTGCGAATACGTCGGCGACATCGCGATCGTACCGTTCCGCCCAAAGCTGGGTATCTGTCCGTGCGTCGATCAATTGAGCGCTGACACGCACTCGGCCACCGGCACGCTGCACGGTGCCTTCCAATACATGGGCTACGCCGAGCGCGTTGGCGATCTCGCGCACATTATGCTCGGCGGTGGTTTTGTACTGAATTGTCGACATGCGGCTGATTACTTTTAGATCGGCGATCTTGGTCAGGGCAGTAAGAATTTCATCCTGCACGCCATCTGCGAAGTAGGCGTTCTCCTTCTGATCGCTTAAATTCTGGAAGGGAAGAACGGCGATGCTCTTTTCGGGAATAGCAACCAGGGCGCTAGCAGCTGGTGCCCCGGGAACAGGCGCTCTGGTCGCTGGCAGTGGCGTCCGATTGAAGAAGATCAGGGAACTGATAACCAGGGCAATTGCCGACACAAGCAAGGTGACTGTAAGCACGATCCTCGGCCGTCGCGGAGCACTAATTGGACAGACGCTGACGCCCGACGCGCGTTTCCTTTTTCCTCGCCCCAGTTTCTCAGGGATTTGTGGATTGCCCAGGTTATCTTTGTAGAGATTAACCAGGTGCAGCCTCAGCCCGTACTTGACTTCACATTCGCCCAGATCATGCAGGTGAGGCCGCCAGTGCCGGTACTCCGTCAAGTCATCGGCCAAATGTTTCGACAAAAGGATGTGACCGGCATCGCCACAGTCCATCACCCGCTGCGCGATGTTAATCCCAGCACCAGCGATGTTCGTCCTATCATTGACATCGGTAACTTGACTGACCGGCCCGCTGTGGACACCCATGCGTACCTGGATCTGCGGGTGATCTTTCAACGCCTGGCTAATCTCCAGGGCGCATTGCGCGGGCTCTTCCGGACTGCGGAAAAAAAGTAGCGCCATCCCATCCCCGGTCGGGACCCGAGTGAGTTTGCCGCTTGTTTCTGCTGCCCGAAAACATTCGGTGTTGCGGACGATCCGGTTCAGTTCCTGGAGCAGCTCAATCTGCTCATTAACCAGCAACTTCGAATAACCGACCACGTCGATTAACAAGATGTTCGCGATCTCGAACGGGAGATCGGGCTTAGTTTCCGCAGACGTGTCTTGGGGTTTCACCCTTTTGGGAACTTTAATAGTATTCTCGCCTGCGACCGAGAGCAATAGGCTGGGATTAGGCTCTCCCACAATGATACGTCAGAGAATCCTCGCTGAACCTTACAATCATTATGTGCTTCGTACGCGCCCCAAGAGGGCGCCAATAGTCGCGCGCAGGAGTCCCGTGCTTCGCTGAGTGATTCTCGACGCGGCCTCTAGTTTAGTCGCTGTCGCGTTGCGCGTTCTTTTTCGGGACCTTCGATATCAGTTAGCTTCGATTTAGCTCGTTTTGTTAGGAAGCTACTATAACTACTTCGGTGCCAGTGCGGCAACAATCTTTTCGAAGCGCAGATCGCCGCGCGACGGGTCCCAGCCTACTTCGTGCGCGGCAGCCGCGCGTGACTGATTGTGTCCTCATCCTCATCGCCGAGCAGCCCAAGGCCGGTCTCCAGAAGACAAGCCGGGCAAACTTCTCGGGTTGCTTCATCGGAGATTTTTGCTCCGCACCTTCCGCAAATGCTAGACACTAATTTCACGAATTCACCCCAATTGGTTGAAGGCTCTTAAAATTCGTGAGGATTCGTGTAATTCGTGTCTTCACGGCTGCTTTTCCTCGCAGAGTTTTTGGAAAGCGGGATCGGCGCGCAAAGGGTCCCATATCGGATCGAACCTAAGAAGGGCCGGCGTAATCGGCATTCCGTAAACCCCCGCCTCCATATAGGGCGTTTGTAACAGCTGGGTCAGAGTTGGGATCGCACGGCTATTCTCGCCGAAGATCGTCTGAATTAGCGCCAGGTTCTCTTCGAAGCCAGGTCCGCTAATCGCGTCTTGAGCACGTGGCTCAAGCATGATTGCTCGCTCCGCTTCCTTCAAGGCCGAGTCCTTCTCCCCGAGCGCGGCATTGGCTATAGACAAGAGTCGCGCAAGGTAGGCGTTGTCTGGTTGATTTCTACAGAACTGATCGAGTGTATTGCGTGCCTGTTCAGCGGTAATCTTTGCGCCACCCCTATCGCCAGCAAGGTATTGAGCGAAAGCCAAGTTGACCTGGGCGATGCCCTTGTAGAACTCAGAATCAAAATGGAATTGAGCCAGTCGGGCTTGCAGTAGTCGAATGGCCTCAGTGTACCTTCGTTCAAGTCGCAACTGGTTGATCTTGATTAAAACAGAACCGTCATTAGAAGTCTTTTCGTTTATCTCGGATAGCAACCTGGCGGCTTCTTGTAGGTCGCCCTGGGCCTGATAAACGCTGGCCTTTGCGACGATCACATCCGGATCGTTTGGAGTAATGTCCAGTGCCCGATCGTAGAGCCTTAGCGCCGCCGGAAATTGTCGAAGCATGTCGTAAGTCTCTGCCGCGGGCATGAGTAATTCCATATTACGTGGATCCAGGGCGAGGGCCCGCTCCCAGTAGGCAACGCTTTGATCCCACTGTCCCTTGCGTCGGGTAGCTACTGCGAGGGCATATGGCACCTCGCTGCTGCCTGGTAACATCTTGCTGACGCGCTCGAACGTGGCCTTGGCAGGCCCGTAATCACGCAGCACCCGATATTGATAATAACCCAAGGCGAGCAGGGTTTCAGGCGAGTTCGGCTCCAGTTTCTGCGCATTCTCCAAAGCACGTTTCGCTGCCTCGCGCCGTGCGATGCAAGTAGTGTCGTCGCAGTTATAGTAGATTCGGCCGTTCGCTCGAGAAACCCGCGCCCAAGCAAGCGCAAAATTGGGATCAAGCTGCACCGCCCGCTCGTAAGAAGCCGTGGCTTTCCGTATGAGATCGGGAGAGTAGGAGGATTGGTAGCGTGCTTCAAAAGCCAGGCCGCTCAGGTACGCGTCATAAGCCTCCGGATTGTTTGTTGGTTTAACTGCTAATGCCTGCTCCTCGTGACCGGTCAGCTTCGCTTGCAACGACTCGGCGATTCCCTTGGCGATCTCGCTCTCCACTTCAAAGATGTCGGTCAATTTCCGATCATAGGTCTCGGCCCAGAGATGAGAATCAGTTTGCGCGTTAATCAACTGAACATTGACCCGCACCTGATTGGCCACTTTTTGGACCCTACCCTCAAGAATGTTCGCTACGCCAAGCTGCTTCGCGATCTTGGCTAGATTGCCCGGTTTGCTCTGATACCGCTGCGTCGAAGTGCGCGAGATGACTTTCAAATCTGCGATTTTGGCCAGCCGCGTCAGGATCTCCTCTTGAATGCCGTCGGCAAAATAGGCGTTGGCTTTTTCTTCGCTCAAATTTTCAAACGGTAGAACCGCGATGCTCTTTTCGAGAAAAGCAGACGCAGCAGTAGTCGCTATTGCGGTTGCCTTGGGTGAGACGGATGTCGTCGGCGATGCTCGATGAAAAAAGGTCAAAAAACTGACCGCCAGCGCGGCCGCCGACCCGAGCATGGCGATTAACAGCACAGATTTTGGCCAACGCGGCGCACTGATTGGTCGAACCGGAACAGCAGCCTGCTTCCACCTCTTCCCTCGTTTGAGTTTTTCAGGCAGATGTGGATTTCCGAGGTTGTCTTTGTAAAGGTTAACCAGGTGCAGCCTCAGCCCGTACTTCACTTCACATTGCCCTAGATCATGCAGATGAGGCCGCCAGTGTCTGTACTCCGCTAAGTCATCGGCCAAATGTTTCGACAAAAGGATGTGACCGGCATCGCCACAGTCCATCACCCGCTGCGCGATGTTAATCCCAGCACCGGCAATGTTTGTCCTGTCGTTGACATCGGTAACTTGATTGACCGGCCCGCTGTGAACACCCATGCGTAATTCGATATGCGGGTGATCTTTCAACGCCTTACTAATCTCCAGCGCGCATTGCGCGGGCTCCTCCGGGCTGCGGAAAAAAAGTAGCGCCATCCCATCACCCGTCGGCACCCGAGTGAGTTTACCCGTGCTTTCCGCCGATCGAAAACGTTCGGTGTTTCGCACGATCTGATTCAACTCTTGCAGCAATTCAATCTGCTCGTTGACGAGCAGTTTCGAATAACCGACCACGTCGATTAGCAAAATGTGCGCGATCTCGAGCGGGAGATCGGACTTGGACTCAACGGGCATGTTTTGGGCGTTCACCCTTAGCGAACCCCGACAACATTGTTACTCTACCCTAAGACAATACGCGGGTGCAACTCCAACGAATGCTGCCCTACTTTGGAGCGAGCGTAGCAACGATCTTATCAAAGCGCGGGTCGCCGCGCAGCGGATCCCAGTAGGGGTGCAAACGGAGCTCACCATAGCTTAAAAAACCGGGAAGCTTCGCCGTGATGGTCAACTGTTCGAACGCAAGATCCTTCTCACCGGTCCAGGCATAAATAAGCGCCAAATTTTGCACCAACAACGGGCCAAGAATTGCATCTTTTGTCATCGGCAATAGCTCGACTGCTCGGCGACCTTCTCGAATGGCGTCCTCCTTGTTGCCAAGGGCCGCGTCAGCTACCCCGAGCACGCAAAGTCCTTCCGGATAATCAGGTTGTTCCGCAACCAGTTTAGTCGCTTCGGTTCGCATGCTGGTAAACGCAGCGTGGGCCGCAGTTTTATCACCGCGCATCTGAGCGACGACGCCTTCGCACCAGGCCCGCGGAAACGGAATGGCGTCTTGATAGCACCCGGCAGCCGGAAGAGCACCGAGGGCGCGCACCGCACTATCGAAATCGCGCTTGCACAGCGATCCGCGAAGCCAAAGCTGGGCAATATTCTTAACTTCGCGCGGATCTTCGGCAGCGATAGCCTCTATGGTAGAGAGCAGCGGGCGGGTGTCGGCATGCCAATCAAGCTCGACTTCCGCACGCGAAGCTCGCAGCGCTGCTTCTTTTGGAGTAACCGCAATTGCGCGATCCAGGGCGTGCTCTTGATCAGCGTAACGACGCAGAAGATGATAGCTGGCAGAGATCTGCTGGAGAACGTGAGGGTTTTGCGGGTCGAGCTGCACCGCGCGCTCAAGATTTTTAGTCGATTCAGCCCAGCGTCCCTCCCGTCGGTCGATATAGCCGGCCAGCACAAACGCCCACGGTTCGTTCGGCAAACTCTTCTGTGCCAAAGCAAGTTCCTTCCGAGCGCGGCCGTAATCGTGGTAACCCCAGTACAAATGCTTGGCCAGAGCAAGATGCGCTTCACCCGAATCTGGAAGTAAGCGAGTGAGTGCCTGGATGGCCGCGTCGGCCATGGCCAACCGCGCAGGAGTGTGATCGAGACCGGCGAAATAGATCAAATCGTGAGCGTGGGCAAGTTGGTAATAAGCGAGCGCGAAAGCGGGATCGCGTTCGATTGCGTGATTTAGCATCCGAACGGCCTCGAACAGGCCCTCCTGTAACGGTGTACTGTAAACAGCAGTTGCGATGAGTGTTTTGGCCCGAACGTACAGATCGTAAGCAGCCAGATCAGCCGTTGGTTTTTGCTCGATTGCCGCCTTTTCGGTTGGAGAGATTTTGGCCTGAAGCTGCGCGACTATTTTTCCTGCAAGCTCGCTTTCGATCGCAAACACATCAATGACATCGCGATCGTAGCGTTCCGCCCAGAGCTGGCTATCCGTCCGCGCATCGACCAACTGAGCGTTGACGCGCACTCGACCGCCGGCGCGCTGCACTGTGCCTTCTAAGACGTGCGCTACGCCCAGGTCGGTCGCGACCTCGCGCAGGTTGCGCTTCGGCCCAGCTTTGTATTGCATCACCGATGTGCGGCTAATCACTTTTAGATCGGCAACTCTGGAAAGGCCAGTGAGGATTTCGTCCTGTACGCCATCAGCGAAGTAAGCATTCTCTTTCTCGTTACTTAAATTCTCGAAGGGAAGAACGGCGATGCTCTTCGCGGGAATGGCAGCCAGCGCGCCAGGAGCTCTTGCGCCGGGTGCGAGTGCTCTGGTTATGGTAGTGGATGGCGCTCGATTGAAAAAGATCAGGGAACTGATAACCAGCGCGCCTGCCGAAACGAGAAAAGCGATTGTAAGCGCAGTCCTGGGCCAACGGGACGCACTAATTGGACGGACGCTAACTGCCGAGGCGCGTCTCCTTCTTCCTCGCCGGAGTTTCTCGGGGACTTGTGGATTGCCGAGACCACCCTTGCAGAGGTTAAACAAGTGCAGGCGCAGTCCGTACTTAACTTCGCATTCACCGAGATCATGCATGCACTGTTGCCAATGCCGGTATTGGCACAGGTCCTCCGCCACGTGCGCGGACAAAAGAATGTGCCCGGCATCGCCGCAATCCAGCACTCGCTGCGCAACATTGATTCCTGAACCGGCTATGTTCGTTTTCTCGTTAACATCGGTGACTCGGCTGACCGGACCGCTGTGAACTCCCATCCGCAACTGCATGCTCGGATGATCTTGCAACGCTCTGCTAATCTCGAGCGCACACCGGGCCGGTTCTTCCGGACTGTGGAAGAAAACAAGCGCCATCCCATCGCCGGTCGGCACTCGGATGAGTTCGTCCCTTGCTTCCGCAGCGCGGAAACTTTCGGTACTCCGCACGAGTTGCTTCAACTCTTGCAGCAATTCAATCTGCTCGTTCACGAGCAGTTTTGAATAACCGACCACGTCGATTAACAGCAGATGTGCAATTTCGAGCTTAAGATCGGGCGTCGGTTCCGCGGGCGTATCTTGCGGGTTCACCGTCCGCCAACCCTAACGATAGCGGTGCGTGTGGTCTAGAGCAAATAGGCGTGGCAAGCGCAGAAAGATAGTGTTGAACGATCGACTGCAGCGCGTTCTTGCGCGATCCAATAATTTACGAGACAGCCTCTTGGGACCGAAGACTGATTCGGTGACGATCAAAGCGAATAAGTCCCGGACCGAACGCCGCCACGTTCAGAATGATCATGATGAACGCGAAGAGATACATCCCCATAGTAAGGCCAATCCCGACGTGCATTGCACAAATGCCGATCAGCCAAATCTTTCTCGTCTTGCTGTTCCAGATAAAAAATGGATATCCGATTTCCAACAGACAAATAAAGATTCCCGCGACCGGGAACAGGTGTGTCCATCTTACGAGTATCTCAGGATCGATGACGTTGAACGGCGGGCGGATGAGAGCGCGCCACACATTCGAGCCATCCCACCACCCGCTACCCGCACATTTCGCCAACCCGCTGAAAAAATAGATGATACACAAGTGAAGCTGAAGAAGCCGGAGCCAGAAACCGAGGAGCTGCGGATCATTCGATCGCGGTTTTCGCAGTCGCCAGTCGAGAGAATATCGATCGGGCAGCGGCGATAGCATCAAGTAAAAGAGTCCAATGGTCATAAAGTTATCCACGCCATACGACACGAACCCACCGCTCTTTGCTGCGCACAGGTGAAGAAACCAGGCCAGAATCGCTGAGACTCGAGAGGCAAGTCCGACAAGAAGACCGCAACCGGAAACGAGTAAACAAATCCAGGCAACGCTAAGGACTGTTTCCTCGCGCAAGCCAACCTGCGTCCCAAGAGTGACGGCCCACCCCAGTCTCGGAAGCAAATGGCTTTCCAGAGAGAGAATTGCTTCTCCGAGACTTCGGCTAATTAGCCCATGGCCTGTTCCTGCGAAGAGATAATTCCAATCGTCTCGCAGAGACAGCGCATAAAGTACGACCTGAAGACCAAGACCGATTCTTAAAATCGCCAGGCAAGTATCAGACTCAGGCGGAAAACAGAAATCGATCAACCGTTCCGACAATTCCGGCAATCTCTTCACGGCGTGCTTTGCTCGGCTGATTTTTCGCTAACGCTAAAGTCGTAGGCATATAGGAATTCGTACGATTCCCGTTTTCCATGCGCGAATTCTGGCGCGCTTGGTAAGATTACCGATCCGAAGATCGCGCGAATCATTGTTGCGTCCGCGTGCTCCCGCCATATGGCATCAGCCAGCATCTTGACCATCGTTTGACGAAACGCTTCGGAGCGAGTGCGACCAATCGTATCCAACAAACCGGCAACACGCAGGACAGATGCCGGATTGGACACGCGTGGCAGTTCGTATTCAACGCGCCCGTCCGGAAAACGAAGTTCGAATACCAGCTTGTAACTATTTGGGATATTTGGCGCGAAGAAACCGTATCCGACCTCGATTCCAGAAAGATGCAGATACCCAGTTAAAATCTGGCGGACCGGGTTCGAAGCCGGTAAGCGTTGACCTTGCGCCATCGACGCGATTTGCTCGGCTTGTTGCCAAAATCTTTTGCACGACTCCGGGAAGATAGTCTTGCTCTTTGAAAGGACCCAGAACGTGTCACGGGATGAAACGGTGACGACCAGGAACAGCTGCAGGGCAAGACCTGCCACGAAAAGGCGCTTTTTACGTAACGTCATCCGGTTGCCGTGCTGACCCATTCTTCAAACCCGGCTTTGCGGAACAAAAGACTCTTACGGATTTTATCGTGAAGAGGAACTGTTGTGCCTCATCAAGGACCCGGTGTCGGAGTGGACGTGGGAGTTGGCGTCGGTGTCGGAGTTGGCGTGGGATTTATCGTGAAGAGGAACTGTTGTGCCTCATCAAGAGTGTTAAAAGCAACCCGCTGCACGAGGTTAGATGGATCCGCAGGCGCCGGCTTCGCAGCGGCTTCGGAACGTATCGCACGTGTCATGGTCAGCCTGAGAGTCCCTTCGTGCCAAGCAAAGGAACCGTTGTCATGGTAAGCGTCTACGTTACACACAGCCGGCCCCAGCGCCTGGAATGCCTTTTGAACATCTCCTAGGTCTTTAGTGACTTTCACCCCAGGTTCCTTGAGGATGATAAGAATCGGCCGGTTTGCGGAGGGTGGGACGGAAGACTTCTCACACGCGGAGATGAGAACGATCGAGGCGGTGGCGCTCGCCACCAGAATCCCGAGTCTTAATGCGAATGTTCCAGATCGGGTTTTCATAGCACCTGCCGGTTTGACTCCGTGCGCCTTAATTGGCAAGCACAAAGTTAAGTTGCAGCTCAGCGCTCTTCGAGCATAGGAAGTTGGAAGTCGATCGACCCGTACTTGCCTATCTTGACGTGGTGACGCACGCGTTGAGGTTGATCACGAATGAAAATGGTCTGGCGCGTTTTTGCTTATTTGAAGCGGTATCCTTGGATGGCCGCGGGGACGTTGACCTGCGCGATCTTGAGCACGCTGATGGTGATTGTTTTCCCGGCGGCCACGAAATTGATCATCAACGACGTGGTGCGCGCAAATCGGCCGGACAAATTACTGCCGCTAATTATGCTGGCGGCGATCGCGTTTCTTCTTCAGCACGGGTTCAACGCGCTGCGCATCGCGCTGAACAACACGTTTGAACAAAAAGTGATCTTCGATTTGCGCAGCGATTTGTATTCGCACATTCAACTGCTGCCGCTGCGCTGGTTCGACAATCGCGCCACGGGCGATCTGATGACACGCGTGATCGAAGACGTCAACTCAGTCGAGCGTGTGTTGATCGACGGTATCGAGCAGGGCGTCGTCGCGGCCCTGCAGGTGCTCATCGTCATGGGCATGATGTTTTATCTGAATGCGAAGCTGGCGTTGCTCGCGCTCGTGCCATTCCCATTACTTATTGCCGGCGCGCTCGCTTACACGCTGACTGCGCATCGGCGGTATCGTTCGCAACGCCGGGCCGCGTCCAGCATGAACGCCCTGCTGCACGACAATCTCGCCGGCGTCCGACAGATCAAGAGTTTCGTGCGCGAAAGGGAAGAGCACGCGCGTTTTAACCGAGTAAGCGACCAACTACGGCGGGCCACGCTGGTGGTGATGCGGGTGTGGGCGATCTACTCGCCATCGATGTCCATGTTTGAAGCAATCGGTGCGCTGCTCGTACTCGGGTTTGGCGGTCACGCGGTGCTCACAGGCGCGATGCAGATCGGCGATCTGGTTGCATTCTTAATCCTCACCGCCTTTCTTTACGATCCCGTTAGCCGGTTGCATCAACTTAATCAACTTGTCCAAGCCGGACGCGCTGCCGGCGAACGTGTGTTTGAAATTCTTGATGAACCAACTGAACCGGGCGTTGTCGTCGCGGACCGGCGCGACGATCGCGCTGGTAGGATCGACCGGAGCAGGAAAATCCACACTGGTGAATCTGCTGGTGCGCTTCTACGAATTCATCAGCGGACAAATCTATATCGACGAAAAGCCGATCCGTGAATATGGACTGCGCACTCTGCGCGAGGCCATCGGGGTGGTGACGCAGGAAAGCTTTTTGTTCAACGGATCCATTCGCGAAAATCTTTTGATGGGAAAACCAGACGCCACTGACGCGCAATTGTGGCGCGTCGTCGATGCAGCCAATGCGCGAAAATTTATCGAACGGTTGCCGGACGGATTGGAAAGCGTGGTCGGCGAGCGCGGAGTGAAATTGAGCGTGGGCGAGAAACAACGATTATCAATCGCGCGTGCGCTGCTTAAAGATCCGCCCATCCTGATTCTCGACGAAGCTACTGCGAGCGTGGACACGGCGACCGAGCGACTGATTCAGGAAGCACTCGACCGTTTGATGACGAACCGCACATCCATTGTCATCGCGCACCGGCTTTCGACAATCGTGCACGCGGATCAAATTCTCGTGCTCGATCACGGGCGTATTATTGAGCGCGGCACGCACGACGAGTTGCTGGTGCTGGGTGGAAAATACGCGCGCCTTTGTCGGCAAAGTCTACTCGACGCCTCCCCATTGCAGGAGACAGAGCCGCCGGTGGAAGTCGTTACATCGGAAGCGCTCGAGAAAGAGGAGCAATTGCCGGTCTAAAGAATTTGCCTTATTCAGCCGGCGTTGGCGTGGGCGTCGCAGACGTTGGAATCGAGATCGTTTGACCGGCCTGCAATTTACGGCCGTCTTCGATGTGGTTGGCTTTTTGCAACTCATCCACGGTCACCTTGTACATCTTGGCTATGGACGTCAGTGTCTCCCCGCGTGCGACGATGTGCGCGTTGCCGCCAGCCGGATGTGATGAAGACGCGGCTGGAGCGCCGGCGCCAGTTGCCGCGGGCGTGCTTTCTCCGATCATGACTCCTGGTCGAATATGTGAAACTTGCTGCTCCAGCTTGAGGATTTGTTGAGAAAGCGCATCAATTTTGACGTTCTGTTCGTCGATCTTTTTTGCCAAAGCTTCGAGCTGGGCGGCGTCAGCTGCTTTTCTGGGCTCTGGCGTAGGCGTCTGAGCAGAAGAAGCCCAAAGCCCAAGAACCAGTGTCCCGCAGAAAATAGCTGTCAGCTTCATCGGGCCGAAACCTTGCCACCTGTAGATTTGTCTGGCAAGCAGCTGGAATGACGAGTGTCGAATGAATACGGGAAATTGATGTACAAGAATCCCAAAATCAAAACGCACGCGCCAGGATATTACAACGCTTGATCAGCAAGCTTGTCACGGTTCGTTCTCGGAACTTGCCACGGATTCTCTTTCATGTTGCGAGATTCGGATTTCAAATCTGTTTCGTCATTCGTGCTTCGGCATTCGCTCTCTGGCTTGCCTTTCCAATATTTGCTCTTAGATTTTTTTATGCCTGAGCGCACTCAGAAGCCGGTCGAACCGGCGCCGTGGGGTCCAAAACAGGGCGATGGCGGAGGTCCACGTTCACCGGATATCTCGCGGCCGGACACGAAGGATCTCCTAAAAAAAATGCGCAAGGTCGATCCCAACCAATCCAAGCGCTATCGCCAGCGCACGGGTCAGTAATGGAACGCTCACCGGTTGCGGTCGACCAGAATTTTTCTGGCGCCACTGGCGATTTCCCTGCACTTCTCAGAAGTAAAGGCCTGTTGGCCTCGGCGGTCATTGCTCCGACGCAAGATGCCGGAACGCCACAAAGAGTGTGGCAGCCGACCGAGGCAACTACAATTCTGGCTTTCAAATTTTTAGGTGGCGTGCTGGTCGCGGGCGATCGCCGCGCCACCGCGGGCAACACGGTTGTTTATGATCGTGCCGACAAAGTGCTTGAAATCGATCGACACTCAATCATGGCGATTGCAGGTGTGCCCGCCACGGCGTGGGAAATGGCGCGCGTGCTGGAACACTCGTTCCAATATTTTCGCCGGACTCAACTGCAGGAAATGAGCGTCGATGGGAAAGTGCGGGCTCTATCCAAACTGTTGCGCGACAATTTCGGCTTCGTGATGCAGGGCGTGGGAGTGGTGGTGCCGATTTTCGCGACCTACGATTCTCATCCAAAACCCGAGGCGCGTCTTTATTTTTACGATGCAATGGGCGCGCAATTTGAAGCGACTGATTATGCAGCAACGGGCTCGGGGTCCCCTTCCGTACGCGGCATTCTATATTATGAGAACAACTGGGGCGCGAAGCCGCTGCACAAATTGAGCGAGGACGAAGCGGTATCGATCGCATTGCGCGCGCTTGATACCGCTGCGGAATCCGACACATCGACCGGCGGCGTCGATCGCATGGGTAGGATTTATCCCATCATCAAAATTGTGTCGCGCGAAGGCATCACGACCTTGCCGGAAAACAAAATCGCTGCCGTCTTCAAGGAAACGGTTGCATGATCGAAGAGCCGTATCGTTGGGTCGAGGCGATCGCGAATCGCCGTGAGTATATCGAAGCGCAGCTCGCCTCTGGCAGCCCGATCGCAGCCCTCGGCTATCGCGACGGAATTCTATTTCTCACCGTAGGTCAGGCGCGGCAGAAAATTTTCGAGATCTACGATCGGATCGCGATGGGGGCGATTGGTCATCCCGGGGACATTGAGCGATTGCGAATGGCGGCGATTGAACTGGCGAGCACTGAAGGGTTCACTCGCTCGGCTGCGGACGTTTCACTGCGGCGTCTGGTGCATTATTCGCTTAGTCCCGTAATGAAAAGTGCATTTGAACAGGTTTATGGCCCACCGTATCTGGCGCGGATGCTGTTTGCGGAGGTAGGGGAGCGCCCCAGCGAAGATCTGTTTTTACGCGTGGAGTATGACGGCGAGATTGCAACGAATGGTGCGACGTACGCTCAAGTGCGGCAAGATTTCGCAGTGCTCAGCGGCACACGACAATCGGGAGAACTGATGGAGGCGTTCCTGAAAAGCCAACATGCAGCGGATGCCAGCTTTGAAGCGACACTAAATTCTGCGCTCGAGGCCTGGAGTATCGGGCACATGTCATTGCAAGACAGCGATTCAAATGAGCTGCCCGAGCGGACCGCTGTTGTGAAATATCGACAGGAACAACTCGCTAATCGCGGAATCGAAGCGGCACTGCTTGAGCGCGATGCGAGCAGAGCAATTCGTTTTCGGTCGCTACCAGATACGGAATTACGCTCCCTCATTAACGATTAGGTTGTGGAGAGAAATCCTCCCTCAGACGTTACGAATGAAACGAACGCTTCGGAATGTGCTGGCCCTATCCGGCTTGTTGTTGATGATCGCATCCTTTGTCTGGATGCAGCTCCGTCACGCGGCGCAACCCGTCGCGGGAGCCAAATCCAGAACGATCCAGAGCGCACCTGGATCCAAGCCATTTGCAGTAGTTGTTCTTGATCCCGGCCACGGCGGTCAAGACTCCGGCGCAATGTGCGGCGGCGTGTTGGAAAAAGATCTGACTTTGGACGTCGCGCGCCGAATCGACCGGCTTCTGAACTCCGAGGGGATCGCCACGTTGATGACCCGCGTTGGAGACACCTATGTCTCTCTGGCGGATCGGGCAGCACTCGCCAATCGGGCTAGAAAATCCATTTTTGTCAGTATTCACTTCAATGAAGATAACAAGCCTGTGGCCAGTGGCGTCGAGACGTACTACGCCGCGCATCAAATCACTGCGGGTTCGTTTCTCGCATCGTGGCTACCTTTTCTATGGCGACCGCTCTCGGATTCGCCGAATCCCGAAAGCCAAAACCTGGCCGGACTTATTCAGGAAGCTCTGGTTGCACGCACCCGGTCCATTGACCGCGGCACACAAGGCAGACAATTTTTCGTGATCGCAAACGTAACTTCTCCAGCGATTTTGATCGAGGGAGGATTTCTCACAAACAAGGAAGACATTTCCAAATTAGCTACCGAGGATTATCGCGACCAGATTGCCGCCGCCGTGGCGGACGGCATTTTGCGTTATCGCGACGCGGCGAGCCAGCGGGAGTCGACCTTGGCGGCGACAGGTGGGGAAAAACGCTGAATACGCAAACAAGGACGGCGTCAAAACAGCATCGAGGATGAAAATCAAGATCACTGTGCTGATCCTCATTGCATCGGCCATGCTGATGCACGCCGATCAACTGGTCGAACGTGTGCAGCAGGCGTTGAAAGATCAGGGTTTTTATTATGGCGAAGTGACCGGTGAAATGAATGCAAACGTGGCTGCCGCCATTCGCCGTTACCAAATTCGAAACGGATTGCAGGTCAGCGGCGAACTCAATAGCGAGACGCTTCAATCACTTGGTATTAACTCGTCTGGCTCAGCGCGACCAGCACCGAAGCCTGCGTCGCCCGCTCCTGCTGCGCTGCCGAAGCCCGGCGAACAATCACCCGCCGAGACGACAAACGGGAGTCCTGCGCCACCCGCTCAACCGTTCGAGAACGCGCCGGGCGACCAACAAATCTATCCATCCAATCCGATGACGCCAGGCACTTCGCAACGAGACGTCCTTATTGGCACTCCGTTCGAATCTGCCCCTCCCGCTGTGCAACGCAATGTGGTGCTTTCCGCGCAAATAGCGCTGGCCCGTCGGGGGCTGTATCACGAACAGATTAGCGGAATCTATGGCCCGGCGATGGAATTTTCCCTGCGGGCCTATCAAGCGCGAACCGGACTTCCGGTGACCGGCCGGCTGGATTTGGAGACGCTCGCGGCGCTCCAATTGTTGCCCGGGCCACGCGGGCCGATGCTTCATCCGCCGCGCCGTGGACGTCCTCAGCCACCAGTTCGCGGTGAATGGGTTCCTGAATACTAGCTGATCGCGTTCGGAGATTCAGTCGCTGTGCTCGTCACGACCGCGGACTATCGAAATGCACCGATTGTAGTTCGGCGAAAACTGTGCCGACAAAAACTTGTGCCTCGATCCGAAGCAAAAGTCGTTCCGCATCATCTGATACCCAAATTGTACCGCGGCGAAATTTCCGGTGCGGCTCCAATTCGAGATGCTTGTTGATGCGCTTTAGCTGCAAATCAAGTTTGATTGCGTTGTAAGTGCCGGCGCGCACGGAGATTTTTTCCCGCCCGACAACCGTGATGGTAGCAAGATAAGCACTGGTCGCCGGGAAAACCACAACCCGATAAACACTGTGATCTTTGAGCGGCTGACTACGTAGGTAAAGCGCCGCCGAATGCAGGTCGAACGGGTTAGGCAAACTAAACTGGCGAGTCTTTGTTCCGGCAGCACCACGTTCGCCTTCTGTTCTCGACCGACTTACGCCGCTGTTTGTAAACGTGAGATCGGTAACGATTTTTTTTGATCGATAATTCTCTGTTTGATGAGTTTCGATCGGGTGCAGCGTTTGCGCGCTGGCGATCGCGCGATGACTCACATCCAATTTCCATAGTGCCCGAACGAAGCCAATGGTTCGGCCCGTTCCATCGAGCTGAAACTTATCTCCAGAGGGCTTGTTAAAGTGAACATTCCCGGTGGCTGCGGTAAATCCAGACCACCCGAACCGATAGGACGCATGCAGAGGACGCAGCTCCGGGAAATTTCCCGGGGGATCCCTAGTAAGCGTCGCCTCCCAGTTGGCTGCCAGCGAACAGGTGCAGAATGCGAACAAAAACGTGATCACGCACTGCGTCGGTCGAAATCTGATTTGAATACGCATTTTGGCAGTGCGCTGCGGCTCACAAGCCGTCATGTAGGCGCTTGCTTTCACGTGTACGCAAAAATACACGCGAGTTTAGCCCGCGTGTATTTCGAATCGTTGAGCGTCAGTTAAGGCTTCGCAGCCCTTGCCGGCGTGGCAGAGGCACTCGTCGAGGTTTTCGTAGTCGATGCTGTGGCGCGACCCGGCTTGTTGAGCACAGTGATCACGTCATTCGTAAAATCAACATTGTCATGTGAGTACATCAAAACCGGTACGCCATTGATGCTCATGCCTGACTTGTCGAACACCAGGTCCAGATTATTGGCTTTCACCTTCTCCATTACGACATCGGTGATTTCCTTTACGATGCCTTCGCGCATACGCATCAATTGTTCTTGCAATTGCCGTTCGCGCGTTTGACGGAAATCGTTGATCTCCCGCTCCATGTTCTTGATTTTTGAAATCTTATCATCCCGTTCCTTTGCCGCTTGCGTCTTCTTGTCGGCACTTAACGCCGGGGATTCGAGCTGCTTGTTCAGATTATTGATTTCGTCGAGCGCCTTTTTGTAATCCTGCGCCCGGTCATCATATTCTTTTCTGGCGGCGTTTTTGGCGTCGTTGATTTTTGCCTCGGCTTCCTTGGTCTTGTTGTATTCCTTAAATGCGCGCTGCATATCGACCGTTCCGATTTTCATTGTGCCTTGTGCGAAGACCGCAAGCGGAAAGCCCAGCATCAGCGCAAACAATATGGACAGAGATTTTTTCATAAAACAGACGATACGGTGGGCGGAATCGCGTTAGACTGCAACCATATATATTCGTTCAAAATTGATAGCCGACGTTGAAGTTGAAATGACCTCCTCCATTATATCCGTCGCGCTGTATCGGGTATCCATAATCGAGCCGCAGCGGACCAATCGGCAAATCAAGTCGAAGCCCAATGCCGATGTCTGAGGCGATATGATTAAACCCAAAGGACCAGGCGCTGCTGTTAACAAAGCCAGTGTCATAAAAGACTGCTCCGCGCGCCTTTTCGATGATCGGAAAAGTAAGTTCCACTGTCGTGCGCGCCATTGATTGGCCGCCGATTGGCTCGCCGTTCTCCTGCGGACCGACCTCGCGAAACGGGAAGCCGCGGAGATTATTTGAGCCCCCGAGAAAGAGCCGCTCGAAAATTGGCACCTCAGTTCCGTTGCCCCACTGGTTCACAGTCGCGATTTCGCCGTTGATGAGCAGAATGAGATCCTTTGGCAGATGAAAATATTGGGAGCCCTCCAGGTCCAAGCCATAAATCTGAGTATCGCCTCCAAGAAAACCGCCGGCAATCATAGGCGAAAAGGTGATACGTTGTCCACGGTGCGAGAGCAAAGCGTTGTCGCGCGAATCAACCACAATGCTGCTAAAGAGCTTACTTTCGACAAACGAGCCTTTTTGTGACTGGATAAAGTCAGGTGCGCTCCCGGCCACATTAAAAATATCGATGTCCTGCAACGTATATCCCAGTGTCAAGTACATGTAAGAATTGATCGGCTTGCGCAGTTCGAACATGAACCCGTAATTGCGCTGGTCATAGAGGGCGCTCAAATAATTTGCTTCGGTATAAAAAAGCTGACCGGTCAGCGAAAGCCGTCGGTCGAGGAAGTACGGTTCGGTCACCGTGAGAACAAAATCCCTTCGCTGCGTGCCGTACTGAATCCGCAAACGGAATTTTTGGCCGCCGCCCGTAAAGGAGGGCCAGTTAAAAAGGTCGAAATTGCCCTGCGTGAGTTCCACGAAGCCAACCAATTTATCCACGGTGCTGAAGCCGCCGCCGAAGCTGAGCGAACCGGTCCGTTTTTCCTGTAACAGAATGTTGAGATCTTTGCGGCCCGGTATGTCCGTCTCCTCCGGATAGGTCTCGACTTTTGCGAAGTAACCCAGGTTCTCCAGACGTTTCTTGGTCACGTCCACACGAACGGTGTTAAAAACATCTCCCGGGGCAACGAGCACTTCACGACGGATGACCTTGTCCTTTGTGCGCGTGTTGCCCTCGATATTGATCCGATTGACAAACGAGCGGTCGCCTTCCTCGATCTTGTAAGCCACATCGATCAGCGCAGGACCGGCCGGCGCGCCTTCGGGCAAAATCACCAGATCGACGTACCCGCCGCTGCCGTACGCGTCGGCCACTGCTTTTGCGTCATCGCGCAACTGCTTCGGCGAATAAACGCTGCCTTCCTTCATTTTTAACAGGCCGCGAATCTTATCCTCCCTCGCATGCTGGTAGCCCGTGACGGTCAGCTTGCGCACGTGATATTGTGGCCCTTCGGCAATCACAATCGTAATAATCATCGGACCCTTCTCAGTGCGTTCCCTGCGGACATTCTTAATTTCCACGTCGATGTAGCCGTGGTTTTGGTAAAACTCGCGGACTTTGTCCAAGTCCTGTTCCAACTGGACCTCATCAAAGCGCCCGGATTTATCCAGGAAATAAACGAGCGTCTTGGCGCGCGTTTTCATCTGTTTGCGCAATACTTTTTCGCTGAAGTGCGCATTTCCCTCGAAGTGGACCTGGCGCACCGCTCCTTTAACGCCTTCGTTAACTGTGTAAACCACGCGCGCCGTGCCGCGCTTCTCGTCAATTGGATCGACGCGAAATTGAACGCTGACGTCAGTGAATCCTCGTCCCTGATAGACTTCGATGATCTTCTGGCGTGCTTCCTCCAATTGCTTTTCATCAACCGCTTGGTTGAGTTTCAGTTTGATTTCTTTGCGTAGCCTCCCCGGTTTGATCCGTTCGGCTCCACTGATTTCGATCTCCCGCAGGATCGCGCGTGTCTGCACGGCGACGATGACCTTCACTCCATCGCCTTCAGGCTGAGCAAAAATGCGAACATTCTGGATGGCGCCCGTTTTGTAGAGCGCCGCGATATCCTCCTCGACCACCTGGTTGGAATAAGGCTGGCCCACCTTTGTGCGCATTTGCGCCAAAATCCGTGCCTTGCCGACCGTTTCTGCCCCTGTGTACTGCACGTCGATCGAACGGATAATTGGAGGGCCTGGCGCCGCTTGAGGAGCTTGCGCCCGCGCGACTACGGCCCCCAGCAATGCACAGACGGCGACCCAAATTGCAAACGGCGGGGGGCGCATCCATGCAGAAAAATGTCTCATAGGTTAAGAAGCGCAGCCCCGCGCAACGAACCCACGCAGGACAGGCGAGCTATATCGGGAGAAGATGAGGATCGTCAAGGCGAGATTTTCCACAATTAAGCGGCTTGTCCACGATATTGGCTTGAACTATTACTCCAAAAGTTCGTACCAATTATTTCGCCGGCGCGGTTCGTAGCCGGCACCGCGAATGAGCGATTCAATTTCCGCGCCATTCAAACGAAATGTTGTCCCGGCACTGCTTACGACGTTCTCTTCCATCATCACAGAGCCGAAATCGTTTGCGCCGTATCGCAGCGCGATCTGGCCGATCCCCGGGCCTTGCGTGACCCAGGAGCTTTGCACGTTTTCGATGTTGTCCAGATAAATTCTGGCCACTGCTTGTGTCCGCAGATATTCAGACACTCCCGTCGGTTGCTTTACCTTGAGCACGGTGTGCTGCGGTTGAAAGGTCCAGCAAATGAATGCAGTAAATCCGCTGGTGCGGTTCTGTTGATCACGGATGCGCTGCAAATGCTCGATTCGATCTGCGACTGTCTCGACGTGACCGAACATCATCGTCGCGCTCGATTTTAACCCGAGCTCGTGTGCAACCTGCATCACCTCCAACCATTGATCGCTGTTGATTTTTAGCGGCGAAATCTTCTTCCGTACTCGATCCACCAAAATTTCACCGCCGCCGCCCGGGATTGACCCGAGGCCCGCCTTCTTGAATTCCGAAATCACTTCTCGCAAGGGCATACCGAACGTCTCGGCGAAATGCTGAAACTCCGGCGGACTGAACCCGTGGATATTAATGTGCGGATATTTTTCGCGGATGTGATGCAAAAGATCGATGTACCACTGGAACTGCAATTTCGGATGGTGCCCACCCTGCATCAGTATTTGAACCCCGCCCGCCGCCGTTAATTCATCGAGCTTTTGATCAATTTGCTCCAACGAAAGTACATAGTGGTCTTCATCTTTTTCGGTCCGATAGAACGCGCAAAATTTGCAGTAAACGTTGCAGACGTTCGTGTAGTTGATATTGCGATCGACGATGTAAGTCACGATCTCGCGTCCGCGTCCGCCGTAACTTTTCGCCTTTGCCAAATCCCGTCTCGCATTAGCAAGCGCACCAAGTTCTTCCAAGGGCCAGCGATACAATTCGAGAATGTCGTCTGTCGAAATCCGTTCGCCGGTAAGAACTCTCTCCGTCAGCACATCTCGATTTAGTGAAACCATGTCGGGCTAATCTTAAACGCTGCTGTCGAACTTCGCACGTACGTTCGCTTGCGGTCGGGTGCAACCGTCGGCCGCGCCGAAAAATCTGGCGGACGGCTCAGCGATTCGTCCCTACCATTTGGAAATGAATCGCAACGTTGCAATCATCGGCGCAGGGGTCTCCGGATTGACGTGCGGCGTCGTACTGGCCGAGCGCGGATACCGCACAGCAATCCTCGCGAAGGAGACCGGCCAGCAAACAACGTCCGGTGCGGCCGCAGCACTTTGGTTTCCCTACGACGCCGAACCAGCGGAGAAAGTCATCCCCTGGGCTCTCCGAACCTTTGATGTGCTTGGTGACCTTGCTCGTATTCCTGCGAGCGGCGTCTCGATGATCGAGCTGCGCCAATTTTCGCGCACTGGCGAAATTCAAATCCCAGATTGGGCGATTCCGCTCGGCGCGCAAGCTGTCACCCACAACTCCCCCTCTGTCATGTCGAGCAAAGTCGAGAGATCTCTGGCTGGCAATTTTTTGGGTTTCAAAAGTGGCTATGCCATTACGGTTCCGCTGATGGACACGACGATCTACCTCGACTACATCGCCAATCGTTTCGTCGTCGCTGGCGGATCCATCGCTGCAGATGTGCATTTTGAAAAACTCGAAGAGGTCCATCCGAAATTCGACCTGGTGATTAACTGCGCAGGAATTGGCGCGGGCGACCTTGTGCAGGATCCAGATCTCGAGCCGCACCGCGGCCAGGTCGCAGTCGTACCGAGAATCGAAACTCTTTCCTGCGCCGTTGTTTGTGATGACGCACCGCTCATGTACGCCATTCCACGCACGAATGATTGTGTTTTCGGCGGCACAAACGATTTGAGCACCGACCTCGCCGTCGATCCCGCAACAACAGATCGAATCATCGCTGAATGCAGCCGCGTGCTGAACATCGAGAAACCGAATGTTCTCGCCGACCGCGTCGGGCTGCGCCCATTCCACAAATCAGGCGTCCGGCTGGAACGCGATCGTCTGCGCGATGGCCGCGCCGTGATTCACAATTACGGCCATGGCGGCTCGGGCTTCACACTCTCCTGGGGCTGCGCCCGTGACGTGCTCAATCTGGCAACGTTGTAGTGGCGCTTGTGTCAAGCGTCGGCAGATACGGAAGGCAGGCGCTCGACGGCTACGTCAGGGCGATGCACTGGAACGAACTGACGACGTCGTCGGGGCCTTTTTCAGCAAAGAAGCTTTCGTAAAAGCCGGGGCCAAGGTCCCAGTACGGGCCTTTGTAGTAATCGTCGCGATAAAAACGCCAGACGCCGTTTACGACGATGAGACAACTGATCCGATCGTTCCAATAATCGCCGATGTAATGGAAGCTCAAGTTCGTACGTGCGAAAGCTCCGCCAAACCCGGCGTGATCGTAAAGGACCAGTTCCGGCAGGCGTATCACCTCCGTCACGAGCGGTACCGGCTCTTTCCCCGCCGCGGAAGCATGATAACTCAGCGGACCAAGTTTCCATTTCATGTCGATGATGCAGCCGTTGTCCGGCGACAAGTCAGTTTTGGATATTCGTGGCATAAGCGTGTACGGCGATGGTTTTCCCTAATTTGATCAAATGAAATCTGCTCTGTCGAGCAAAGAGATTCGACAAACGATTCCTGGGTCAGGTCGCTCAAGCGGTCAGGACAATCAAGCTCGGCGACAGACTTGCGGTCATTGGTTTTTGGCCCGGCCGATGACGCCACAAGCAATGCGCGCCCCAGAGTCGCCGGCTGGCTGAGACTTCAGATCGTCCGCTTTCGCGTGCACGACAACAGACCGCCCGATTGCCGACTGTTGGTCATTTGTCAGCGAGATTTGGTGGTCCACATACTCCAATTTTGCCTTGCCGGAAGCGTCCGCCTCCACATTTCCCATGTCGCCCACATGGCGCTCGGCTGCGTCAGGCCCGGCATGCGGTTTGTTGGTTGGATTAAAATGAGCGCCGGCGGAGCTCGCATCTGCTGCGCTGCAATCGCCGAATTCATGAACGTGAAAGCCATGGTTGCCGGGAGCCAAGCCTGTTATCTCTGCATGGACCTTCACGCCATCGGCATCTTCAGTGAATGTAACCGTGCCGCTTACCTTGTTGCCTGCCGTGGGATGAAGCACCGCAATCGCTTTCAACGGAGCCGACGGTTTCTCCTCCGGCTGCGCCTGTGCGACGAAACCCAAAAAGCATAAAAATATCAGGACAATTAGCCAACCTCGACACGGATTCATACTAGCATCTCTATTTCGCAATCCTCGAGAAGTCCAGCCGCATCAACTGAATCTTCGGGTAGGTCCCAGCATCGCACGGCCAGTGGCAGGCAAGCCCGAACGTTCGGAATTGCCCTCCCGCCAGGGCAACCCACATCAAGTGCCACTATCTCTGCGCTTGCAGTGCTTAAATGCGGTCTCTTAACTGCGTCTTGCCCGCCGTCCGCGCGCAATGGACGCAGCAGAAGATTTGTCCATCGGCTTCAACGCCGTGCCCGACAATTCGACAGTTGCAATGCGGGCAAACCGGCGCCAGCGCGTGGATCGCGCACTCGAAGCTGTCGAACGTGTGGTGCTTCCCGCCAACGACCACTTCAAACGCCTTGTCATATTCATTCTCGCAAACTTCGCATGTAGCCATACATAAATCTTTCGCGCGCCGTGACCTTCGCGGCGGTAGTCAATTGATTTTCACGAACAAAAGCGCCGTCTCTGCGTTCCGCTTTCCTATCGGGATCGGCGATTCCGGTTAGAGCAGACAGTAGAGATACACCAGGAAAGTGATAGTTTGCGTCGGGGACGGTTATGGAAATTCCAAAACGACTGATCGATTGTTTGAATGAAAACAAGGTGCAGTACGAAATCCTGCATCATCCTGAGGCGGTAACTGCACAACGACTCGCCCAGGCCGAGCATGTGAAAGGCCGGCATCATGCCAAGGTCGTCATGATAAAAGCGGGAGACCAGCATCTGATGATGGTGCTGCCGGCAGACCATCAAATCGATCTGGAGAAAGTCGAGAAAGCGATCGGCAAACCCGTCTCGCTGGACAAGGAACAGGAGTTTAAGTCGATCTTCGCCGACTGCGGCATCGGC
>WNGA01001639.1_pt1 | contig 57352 bp, 49 predicted proteins | sample 5400061 | NCBI WGS metagenome assembly WNGA01 (sample SAMN13153366, study PRJNA577476) | soil metagenome | isolation source: 100 cm soil or saprolite under grassland replicate 2 | place: USA:California | collected 2016-06-15
TGGTTGCGCGCGTCTGTCTCGACATGCTGCGCTCGCGCCGCGCGCGCGGCGAGCAACCGCTCGGGCCGGCCGTCGACGCCGTGCCGGCGGGCGGGACGCCCGAGACCGAGGTCGCGTTCGCCGACGCGATCGGCCCCGCGCTGCTGGTCGTCCTCGACACGCTCGCGCCGCAGGAGCGCGTCGCCTTCGTGCTACACGACATGTTCGACCTGTCGTTCGAAGAGATCGCGCCCATCGTCGATCGCACGCCGGAGGCGGCCCGCCAGCTCGCCAGCCGCGCCCGCCGCCGCGTGCGCGGAGTCGCCGCGCCTCCCACCGACGTCGCGCGACGTCGCGAGCTGGTCGGCGCGTTCCTGGCGGCGTCACGCGACGGCGACTTCGATCGCCTGCTCGCTGTGCTGTCGCCCGACGCCGTGGTGCGCGCCGATGCGACGTCCCTGCGGGTGGCCGCCGCCTACCAGGGACGGGGCGCGCCCACGTTGGCGCCCGAGGTGCGGGGGGCCGCCGAGATCGCGCAAGCGTTCCAGGGCCGCGCAAGAGATGCGTTGCCGGCGCTCATCGACGGCGAGCCGGGGGCGGTGTGGGCCGTACGCGGTCAGGTGCGCTCGGCGTTCGTATTCACGATCGCGGGCGGTAAGATCACCGGCATCGACCTCGTCATGGACGAAGAGCACCTGGGCGCGCTCGACATCGAGATCGGATGAGCCCGAAGATTTTTTGTCACATTCTCGCGTGATGTTCCGTCATGGGAATAGGAGGGAGCCATGAAAATCAAACTGACCAGCGTGTACGTCGATGACCAGGACAAGGCCCTGCGCTTCTATACAGAGGTGCTGGGCTTCGTGAAGAAGGCGGACTTCAGCAACAGTGGATATCGTTGGCTGACGGTGGCGTCGCCGGAGGAGCCGGAAGGCACTGAGCTGCAGCTCGCGCTCAACAACAACCCGGCCGACAAGGCCTACCAGCAAGCGAAGTTCCAGCAGAAGCAGCCCGCAGTCATGTTCTTCACCGACGACGTGCAGGCCGACTACGAGCGCATGAAAGCGCGCGGCGCGGAGTTCACCCAGCCGCCGACCGAGGTGACCGGGTCGAAGATTGCGACGGTCGGGGATGGGTGCGGGAACCTGGTGCAGGTGACGCAGTTGCTGAAGTGGTAAGCAGCCGGGGCCAGCGGCCGGCCGGGCGGGTGCTGCGGTGCTAGCCGCTCTCGCGCGAAGCGCGAGGGTGCGGCTACTCACTGCAACAATCTCCTAGGGATTGCGGCGGCCGAAACGTCGGCCGCGAGTTGCGGCAACCACGAATGCGAGCGCGAGCAGCAACCCGCCGCCGCCCCCGTCGCGGGCATCGCCCACGCGGCAGCTCACGCCCCGATCGGGATCGGGCGCGGCCGCGGCGCCCGACGGATCCGACACCACCGCCGGTGGCAGCGGATCGCTCACAGGATCGGGCCGGGGCGGCCGCGTCCCGACGGTCGAGATCACTCCGGTGTCGCCGCCCAGCGTCGGCTGCCAGCCGGGCGCGGGCGGCGCCGGCGATTCGGGCGGCGGTTCGGTCGTTCCCGTCGGTAGCGCGCCTGGATTGGTGATCCGAAAGCTGCGGCCGAGCAGCTCGAACCGGACGCTGGCGCTGGTCGCGAGCAGGGCGGCGGCCCCGTACCGCGCCTCCGTCTGCGCGAGCGCGAAGTAGCGGTCGCTGGCGAACGTCAGGTCGACGATGTCGGTCGCGTCCACTCCTCCGGTCGCGTTTGCGCCCAGCTTGGTGTCGGTGAGATACCCCCCGCGCGGCGGCAGCGTGCGGTCGCTGACGTAGCGGACGACCATCGGCGTGCCGGTCGGCGTGGTGGGCGTCGTGGGCGTGCCGCCCATCGGAACCGTGCCGCTCATGCCGTAGTCGCGCAACGCGGACGACGCGTCCACCGCTCCTGCGCCGGTCTGCGTGACCGGAACCGCGCCGTACCGGATGGCGACGTCGCCGTTGCTGTCGGCGGTGAACGTGGTGTACGCGGTGGTGACGCCGTAGCGGGTCGCCAGCCGGACGACCTCGTCGACCAGCGCCTGATCGCTGTTGCCTTCCTTGATGCGCGCCAGCAGCCGCGCCACCTGGCGCAACGCCCAGATCCGGGGCACGTAGCCGGTCGAAAGTGCGTAGTCGGGCAGGGCCACGTCGTACGCCGTCGACCACGGCTGGCCGTCGCGCGAGCCTGACAACACCAGCGACGCCCGTCCCGGGTTCGCGAACCGGCCGAGCAACGTGACCGTGCGCCCCGCGAACAGATCGGGCAGCGTTTCGGGAAAAAGGTCGCTGGCACCGAACGCGGCCAGGTCCAGCTGCGGATCGGCCAGCACCGGGTCGGAGATCTGCTGGAAGAAGGCGTCCACCGCGACCGCGACGTCCTGATCGGGGCGCACGTAGATGACGTCGCCGGCGGTCTCGCGCGCCAGCCGGTCGAGCAGCATGGTGTTGACGTCGTTGCCGATCCCGAAGCTGAACACGCGCGCGCCGGCTTCGTTGCGGGCGTTGACGTTGGCGACGATGGTGTCGACGGAGGTGACACCCACGGTGGGCTGGCCGTCGGTCAAGAACACGACGTAACGCGGGTGTCCGGTGTCGGCGGGCAGTGAGCCGAGGCCGGTGCGCAGCGCATCGTCGATGTTGGTCGAACCGTTCGCGGTCAAGGCGTCGACGAACGCGAGCGCCGCTTGCACGTTGTCCGCGGTCGCCTTCACCAGTGCCGCCGACTGGAAGCTGACGACCGTGGTCGCGAAGCTGACCAGCGAGAACGAGTCCGCGGGACGCAGCCCGGTGAGCACACCGCGCACAGCCTGCTTGGCCTGCGTCATCTTGGCGCCCGCCATGCTGCCCGACGTGTCGATCACCAGCGCCAGATCGCGCGGCAGCACGTTGCTGACCACCGGCGTCGGATCGGGGGTCACGAGCGCCAGGAACGTCCCGTCCTCGCGCTCGCCGTCGCCGTAGCGAAACGGCAGGAGGTCGACGTGCACGAGGCCTTCGCCGCTGGAGAACAGCACGGTGAGGTCGAGGTCCGTGCACACGCCGTGGCCCGCATAGCTGCCGCGCGCGCCGTTGACGCCGTCGCGCACGACGTCGAGCGCATGAAACGGCGAGTACAGCGCGCGCATCGGCGCCGCGCTGCTGGCGGTCACCTTCACGTCGACGTTCGGAACCGTGGGCCGCGCCCAGTCGACCGGCACCACCAACCCCTGCATCGTGCCCTCCGCGACCAGCGGCCCCCGGCTCACCACCCGGATCTCGACCACGCCGTTCGCCGGCACCGCGATCGCCACCGGATCGCTGACGAACAACGGCTGGCCGATTCCGCGCAACGCGGTCGGATCGCGGAGGTCCAATGTCAACCTGCGCCGCACGCCGTCGGCATCGTCGGGGCCGAGCATCGCGCCCGTCACCGGCTGGCCCGCCACGTTGACCACCGGCGCATCCGTGGTCGCGGCGCCCAACACCGACGAGTGGAACGTCGCGGTGACGGTTTTCCCCGCGTACAGCGTCAGCGCGTACTTGCGGACCTCGGTCAGCTCGACGCCGGCGCCGGAGAGCTTCGCCTCGACGCTCAGCGACTGAAGCGGGCCGAGCAGGGTCGGCGCCCCGGTCGATCCTTCGGGCGCCGGCAGCGCCAATCCGGTGGCGTGCGCGGTACGCGCCGCGCCCAACCCCAAGACAGCCACGACGACAGCTACGACGAACCAAGCAAAGCTCTTAGACATAGTCCTCCTCCGCAGTCAGGCTAAGCCCGCCGATGGCCCGGCGGCGTCTGCATTATACGTACGCCGCTATTTACGGCATACATACGATGCGTCACCAAGGGCCGTGCGTCCGGCGCGCTCGCCGCTCTCGCGCGCAGCGCGAGTTTGCGGCTATTTGTGCGATAGTCCCCTAGCATCGCAGCGTGTTGAAGACTCGGGTTCGCTGGCCGGGCCCGCGCGGCGGCGGCGCGGTCGGGCGAATGATTCGCGCGCTGTGGACGCTGCCCACCAACGTCGTCGGTCATCTGGCGGGTTGGATCGCGAGCGGGGGGAGGTTCCCGCGGCGCGTGCGCGGGCCGGCGGCGACCGGCTGGCTGTACGCGATTCGCCCCGGGATCGGGCTCGACTGGGTCGGCGCGGTGACGCTGGGGCACGCGATCCTGCACCGGCGCGGGTTCCTCGACGGCGACGACCTGCCGGCGCGGCTCACGCTGGCGCACGAGCTCAGCCACTGCCGGCAGCACGACTGGCTCGGGCCGCTCTACTTGCCGGCGCACATCGCCGCGCAGGCGGCGAGCGCGCTGCTGTCGCTCGGTCGTCCGGTCGTGGTCAGCCGCGTCCACGACCGCAACCCGCTCGAGCAGACGTTCATCTGTCTGGGGGCGGGCGCGACCCGAGGCCCGCTGCCCGCGGGCGCCGACGCGGAAGCGTTCCTCCGTCGCTTCGGCGTCTGACGCCCGGCCGTGCGGGCGATTTGTTGGCGCTACCTGAACATTAGTATAGTCTCGGTCCCGGCATGCCTTCTGTCGAGACGCTGAATCCCGCCCAGGGGCTGGCCGCCACCGCCGGGGACGAGCCGTTGCTCATCGTCGCCGGCGCGGGCACGGGCAAGACCCAGACGCTGGCGCACCGGGTGGCGGCGCTGGTGGGGCGGGGCGCCGATCCGCGCCGCATCCTGCTGCTGACGTTCTCGCGCCGGGCGGCGCTGGAAATGACCCGTCGCGCGGCGCGGGTGATGGCGTGCGCGGGGGTTCGGGGCGCGCGGGCGGTGGCCTCGGCGCCGTCCGAAACCCTGCCCTGGGCGGGGACGTTCCACGCCGTCGCCAATCGCCTGCTGCGCCACCATGCGCGCGAAGCTGGCCTCGACCCCGCGTTCACGCTGCTCGATCGCGAGGACGCCGCCGACCTGCTCGATCATCTGCGCCACGAACAGGGGCTCGCACGCACCGACCGGCGGTTCCCGCGCAAGGGGACGTGCCTCGCGATCTATTCGCGCGCGGTGAACACGCAGCGTCCCCTGCGCGCCTGTCTCGAACGCGCGTTCCCGTGGTGCCTCGAGTGGGAGGCGGACCTGCGCCGCCTCTTCGCCGCCTACGTCGAGGCGAAGCTCGCGCGTGCGGTGCTCGATTATGACGACCTTCTGCTCACTTGGTTCCACCTCATGTCCGACGACGGCATCGCGGCGCGCATCGGTGAGCGGTTCGATCACGTGCTGTGCGACGAGTACCAGGACACCAACACGCTGCAGGCGGAAATCCTGCGACGGCTCAGGCCCGACGGGCGCGGCGTCACCGTGGTCGGCGACGACGCGCAGGCGATCTACGGTTTCCGCGCCGCCGAGGTGGGCAACATCCTCGCGTTTCCGACGCAATACGACCCACCCGCGCGGATCGTGACCCTCGAGCAGAACTACCGATCGACCGCGCCGATCCTCGACGCCACAAACGCGGTGATCGCGCTCGCGCCCGAGCGCTACGAGAAGAACCTACGGAGCGCGCGCGGCGGCGGCGAGCGCCCGCGCATGGTCACCGTCGCCGACGAGCTCGAGCAGGTCGACTACGTCGTGCGCGGCGTGCTCGAGCGCCGCGAGGCGGGCGTGCCGCTGCGAGAGCAGGCGGTGCTGTTTCGCGCCGCCCACCACAGCGATGCGCTGGAGGTCGAGCTCGGGCGGCGCAACATCCCGTTCGTGAAGTTCGGCGGACTGCGGTTTCTCGAAGCGGCGCACGTCAAGGACGCGCTCGCGTGCCTGCGCTGGGCGGAGAACCCGCGCGACGCGCTGGCGGGGTTCCGGGTCGCGCAGCTGCTCCCGGGCATGGGCCCGCGGCTCGCCGACGCGCTTTTGCGCCACGTCGGGGGCGCCGGGTTCGCGCTGCCGCCCGCGCTCGCGAGCTACCTGCCCCCCGCCGCCGCGCGCGACGACTGGCCCGCCTTCGTCGAGCTCTACCAGCGGCTCGCCGATGCGGCCGCGGTGTGGGCGCCGCAGATGGGCGTCGTGCGCCGCTGGTACGAGCCTCACCTCGCGCGTCTCTACGACGACGCGCGCGTACGGCTCGGGGACCTCGAACAGCTGGAGCAGCTCGCGTCCGCGTCGCCATCGCGCGAGCGCTTTCTGTCGGACCTGACGCTGGACCCGCCTGCGGGAACCGGCGCGGAGGCGGGGCCGCCCCACCTCGACGAGGACTACCTCATTCTGTCGACGATTCACTCGGCCAAGGGCCAGGAGTGGGACAGCGTGTTCGTGCTCAGCGCGGCCGACGGCTGCATCCCGTCCGATCTCGCGACCGGCTCGCCCGCGGAGATCGAAGAGGAGCGGCGGCTGCTCTACGTCGCGATGACGCGCGCCAAGAACCGGCTCGACGTCGTCCATCCGTTGCGCTTCTTCATCCGCCAGCAGAGCCGTCACGGCGATCGGCACGTGTTCACGCCGCGCACGCGTTTCATCCCCGACGCCATTCTCGATCGCTTCGAGCGCGTCGTCCCTCCGGCGCCCGACCGCGGGGAGGGAGCACCCGCGGCGGGGCGACCGCGCGTCGACGTCGCCGCGCGCCTACGCGCCAGCTGGGCATAGACGAGGCGTCTACGCGTCGAGCGTAGCGCGGCATAGCCCCACCCCACGCGCGAAGACGCGCGCGGGGACCCGGGCCGCGCGCAGCTCATCGCGGGAGGTTCGCGACGACGCTGCCGCCGCCGTCCAGCCTGGTCGACCTCGAAGTAACTGCGCCCCTTGTCGAAGTGCGCCCGGGCGACCGCGGCATCTGCGCGCGCCTCGCCCGGATGGAGGCAGACACCCGTTCCGATCAGGGCCAGGTTCACGCCCATGATCGCCGCGTGAGATACCGACGCCTCCGCACGCGCGTATCTCATGCCTTTCGTCGTCGGCCGTCGAAATCGCGCCCGGTTGCCGGCCGCGCTGGACGCGGGCACGCGGCGTCGCTAACCTGCCGGCCGGACAGCATCCTGCCACGCGCTCCGGGGCGGGGTGCCATACTGGCCGCGCGGGAGGGCGTGCATGGCGTCAGAAATGGAACCGGGGTTGCGGGTGCTCGTGGTGGAGGTGCAGGCGCACGATCCCTTGCTCGCGACCGGCCTGCTCGAAACCTCACGTCGGCAGGTGACCCGCGCGGCGTCGGTCGCGGAGGCGAAGGCGCGGCTGTCCGAGCACAAGTTCGACCTGGTCGTCACCGACGACAGCCGGCTGCGCACGATCCTGGACGGGCTTTACGCGTTCGTGGGCGTGTTCTCGCTCGACGGCGTCGTGGTCGACGTCAACCGCGCGCCCTTGGCGGCGAGCGGGCTCGATCCCGCGGCCGTGCTCGGCCGCCGGTTCACGGAGCTGCCGTGGTTCTCGCACGCGCCCGCCGAGCGCCAGCGGGTCGCCGACGCGATCGCGCGCGCCGCACGCGGTGAGTCCAGCCGGTTCGAGACCAATATCGTGCGGACCGCCGGTGGCCTGATGTACGTCGACGCCGCGTTCGCGCCGCTGCGCGGCCCCGACGGCGCGATCACGCACGTGCTGGGCAGCGGCGTCGACGTGACCGCCCGCCATCGCGCCGAGGAGGAGCTCGGGCGTAGCCGGGCGCGGCTGGCGGAGGCGCAGCGGGTGGCGCACGTCGGTAGCTGGGAGTGGAACGTCGCCGCCAACAAGGTCGAATGGTCTGATGAGATGTTCGCGGTCTACGGCCTCGAGCCCCACGACTTCGACGGCAGCTACCAGGGCTTCCTCGCGCGGGTTCACCCCGACGACGTCGCATACACCGCGAACATGGTCCGCCACGCACTCGAGACCAGCTCCCCGTTCGTCTACGACCACCGGGTCGTGCGCCCGGACGGCGCGGTGCGCATGTTGCACACCCGCGGGGAGGTGGTCACCGACTCCAATCGCAGGCCGCTGCGGCTGGTCGGCAGCTGCTGGGACGTCACCGAGCGCTGGCAGGCGACGTGGGAGCTGGAAAGGTCGCGCGAACAGCTGCGCGCGCTGGCCGCGCGGCTGGACGCGATCCGGGAGGAGGAGCGGCGGGTGATGTCGCGCGAGATTCACGACCGCATCGGCCAAGATCTGACCGCGCTCGCGCTGGACTTCGCGTGGCTGCGCGAGAGGCTTCCCACCGGCGATCACGAGATCGGGGAGCGAACGGAGAGCATGCAGCGACTCGTCGACAACACGCTGGCGACCGCGCGCCGCGTGGCCGCCGAGCTGCGGCCGGTACTGCTCGAGGACCTCGGCCTCAGGGAGGCCATCTCGTGGCAGGCGCGCGACTTCGAGCAGCGCACCGGCATCAGCTGCGGCGTCGAGGCCGGCGTCGAAGTGCCGGCGACGGTCACCCCCGGCGCGACGTTGGCGCTGTATCGAATCTTGCAGGAGGCACTCACCAACATCACGAGGCATGCGGGCGCACGCCGCGTGTCGATCGGGCTCGTCGTCCGAGAACACGAGCTCTGCCTCAGCATCGAGGACGACGGCCGTGGCATCACGGAGCAGGAGCTCGGACGCCGCACGTCGCTGGGTCTGCTCGGCATGCACGAGCGCGCGCTGGTGGTCGGGGGGCGGGTCGAGGTGACGGGCCGGAAGGGGGTGGGCACGTTGGTGACGGCACGCGTGCCCATCTCGCCCGAACACCCATGAGCCGCGTCCTGATCGTCGACGATCACGAGCTCTTGCGACGTGCGGTGCGCGACGTCCTGACGAACGGCCTCCGCGACGTCGACGTTCACGAGGCGGTCACCGCGGACGAGGCCGTGCGCTGCGTGGAGGAGAAAGCTTGGGACGTCGTGCTGCTGGATCTGGCGCTCGGCGACAAGCGTGGCTTCGATACCCTACGCCGGATCAAACACGTGCGCGCCGACGTCGCGGTGTTGGTGATCAGCATGCACCCCGAGGAGCAGTACGGCGCCGCAGCCCGAGCCGCGGGCGCCGCCGGCTATCTGACCAAGGGCGCGTCCCCCGCCGCGATCGTCGCCGCGGTCCGCAAGGCGGCGGGCGGCGGCGATGCCTAACACAGCCTGATACCTTGATCCCGTTCGGGTCTTCGCGGTCGTGACGGGAGTGCTGCTCATCTGTGCCGGCTGCTCGGGCAGCGGCAGCGGCGGTCAGGCCGGGCAGGGCGGTTACGTCGCGAGGTGAGCGCTCGCAAGGCCTGCCCTCGCGCAGGTATAGTCGCGGGCGCGTGAGCGCCGATCCCGAAATCCTGGCCGAGGTCCCGCTGTTCGAGACCCTCGACGCCGAGGAGCGCGCGGCGCTGGCCGCCCGGGTCGACACCGTGATGCACCCCGCGGGGAAGTTGCTGTTCGCGTACGGCGACCCCGGCGAGTCGCTCTACATCGTCAAGTCGGGCGAGGTCGAGATCTTCAACCGCAACGATACCGGCGAGCGCATCGTGCTCGAGACCGCCCGCGCGGGGGACTTCTTCGGCGAGATCTCGCTCTTGGACGGCGGCGCGCGCACCGCCTCCGCGATGGTGACCAAGGACCTGTCCGCGGTCGTCGTCGATCGCGCCGACCTCGAGTACCTGCTCGCGCAGCGGCCGTCGGCGGCGATGGAGCTGTTGACCGCCGCGGGCCGGCGCCTGCGCGAGACCAACAAGCTCCTGCGCCGGACCGCATCGCGCGACGTCAACGAGGTGGTCGAGGACAAGCGCACGGCCGTGATGCGCGCCGCTGACTGGATCTCGGAGTTCAGCGGCAGCCTGACATTCCTGTTCATCCACATCGGGTTGTTCGCGGTGTGGATCCTCCTCAACACCGGCGCGATCGGACGCAGCGTAATCGGCGGTTGGGATCCGTTTCCGTACGGCTTCCTCACCATGTGCGTGTCGCTCGAGGCGATCATCCTGTCGGTGTTCGTGCTGCTCAGCCAGAACCGTCAGGTCGCGCGCGACCGCGTGCGCAACGATATCGAGTACCACGTCAACCTGAAGGCCGAGCTCGAGATCGCCCACCTGCACGAGAAGTTCGACCACCAGCACGCCGAGGTGCTGGAGCGCGTGGCCGCCCTCGCCCGCGCGCTGCGCGTCCCGGCCGCCGGCTCCAAGTAACCCGAGCCAGAAGAGCTTCGCTCGTCGGAGCTCGCGCCGGGAGGTTTGGAACCCTCCCAGGGTTCCAAGGGCAGTGAACCCTCCCAGGGTTCCAAGGGTAATAGCTCTCCCGCGCCGCCGCCGGCGGCGGCCACCGGCCCGCAGCGCCCCCCGACGCGCAGGCCAGCAGTCGCCGCGGCGGCGCCGCTAGAGACTTCCTACGTGAACAAAATCCCCGGCCCGGGTGGCCCTAGACTTCGCATTTGTGGCGTGACCCCGTGGTTTTTGGGCCTAGCCCGCATTTCTCACCACTGCCGAAGACCGGGGCGATACCTTTATTGGTGAGAAATGCGGGCTAGAGCGAGATTTTTCCGAGCACCCGGGGGCCACGCGCCCCGGTGACAGCGGGCACGTTCCCGGGCAGGCCGAACAACGTTTGGTTCGCCAACACCGCGAAAGCGATCGCTTCCTTCGCCTCGGGATCGATCCCGAGCGCGGCGCTGGAACCGACCGGAATCGGCGCGAGCAGCTCGCTGAGGTGGCGCATCAGCACCGGGTTGAGCGCACCCCCACCGGAGACGTACACCTCGTCCGGTAGCGCGGGCAGCACCTCGCGGTAGCTGCGCGCGATCGCTTCGGCACAAAACCGGGTCAGGGTCGCGAGCAGATCGTCCTTGTTGGATTCGAACCGCGCCAGCAGCGGGTAGACGAAGCCCTTGCCGAAGTCCTCGCGGCCCGTCGTCTTGGGCAAGGGCTGCGCCAGGTACGGGTGACGGTGCAGCTCGACCAGCAACCCGGCGTCGACGTGGCCTCGCGCCGCGCGCGCGCCATCGCGGTCGAACGCCTCGCTGCCCGCCGAAGCCGCGCGCGCCACCGCGTCGAGCGGCATGTTGCCCGGTGCGTTGTCGAACGCCACCAGCTCGTCGAGGCTCTGCCCAACCAGGGTCACGTTGGCGATGCCGCCGATGTTCTGCAGCGCGCGCCGCTTGCCCGCCGCGTCGGTGTGGAAAAGCAGGTGGTCGACCAGCGGCACGAGCGGCGCACCCTCGCCGCCGGCAGCGACGTCGCGCACGCGGAAGTCGCTGATGACCGGACGGCCGGTGCGCTCGGCGATCACCGCGGCTTCGCCGATCTGCAGCGTCGCGCCCAGCCGCCCGGCGGAGCGCGGGTGGTGGACCGCGGTCTGACCGTGCGATCCGATGAGGTCGACCTCGTGGAGGCCGACGCCTCCGGCGGCGGCGACATCGCGGGTGGCCTCGGCGAACGCCTCGCCCAAGAGCACGTCCAGGTCGCACAGCTCCATCGCGTTGGCCTCGGACACCCGGAAGATGCGCTCGCGAAGCGGGCGCTGAAATGGCGTGGTGACGAACGCGCGGGTCGTGAGCCGTGTGCTCTCCCCCGAGCCCGAGATCTCGCATAGCGCCGCGTCGGTTCCGTCGGCGCTGGTTCCTGATAACAGGCCGATCACGAGCCGCGCGGGGCGCTCGCGCGCCGCGAACAAGCGCGCCAGCGGGTCGCTGCCGGCGCCCGAGGTCACGTCGCCTCGCCCGCGGCCGGCCGCGCGCGCTCGACATCGCCGATGATCGCGCGCAGCGATCCCTTGTGCTCGATCAGCAGGTCGCGCGCGCGCGCCGCGGGAACGCCCGCGTGGTGCATGACCAGCGCGACCTTGGCGCGGCCCCCCGCGCGCTCGATCAGCTTGCGCGCCGCTGCCTCGTCCAGGCCCGACAGCGAGCGCACGATCCGAATCGCGCGCGCCCACAGCTTCGCGTTGGTGGGCCGCACGTCCACCATCAGCCCACCGTAGGTCTTGCCCAGCAGCACGAACGCCGCGGTCGACATCGCGTTCAACACGACCTTGGTCGCCGTCCCCGCCTTGAGCCGCGTCGATCCCGCGATCACCTCCGGCCCGGTGTCGAGCGCGATGACCACGTCGGCAATCGGCTCGCCGTTGCCCGGAGCGCGGCCGCCGCAAGTCACGAACACCGTCGCCGCCCGCCGGAACCGTGCGTACTCCAGCGCCGCCCGCACGAACGGCGTCACGCCCGACGCCGCGACGCCGCACACCACATCCGCGGGACCGACCGCCGCGCGCCGCATCCGCTGGTCGGCGTCGCGCACGTCGTCCTCCGCGCCCTCGACTGATTTGGTCAGCGCGACCGGCCCGCCCGCCATGATGGGCACCACCCGCGACGGCGGGATCCCGAACGTCGGCACGCACTCGACCGCATCCAGGTTCCCGAGCCGCCCCGACGTCCCGGCGCCCACGTAGACGAGCCGCCCGCCGCCGGCCAGCTTGTCCGCGACCAGCTTCGCCGCGCGCCCGATCGCTTCGGCGTGATCGGCTAGCGCGCGTACCGCCTTCGCCTCCTCCGCCAGCATCAGCGCCGCGATCGCCTCGGGCGGCATCGAATCGAGCTTCGCCGAGCGCGGGTTCACAGCCTCCGTCGGAAGTTGGGCAAACTCGACCGCACTTCGGCGCGTCGACGCGACGGTCTTGTTCGGGGGGCGTCGCTCGCTCCGCTCGCTTTGGCCCCCACTCGCTACGCGTGGCGCGGGGTGCGGCGTTGCCACGCTGCGCTCGTCGCCCTTCACTCTTCGCCGGCCCGGGCCTTGCGGCCGACGGGAGCGATGCCGGCGATGCGGCCGAGCTCGCGGTGGATGCGGGCGACGCGCTCGACCTGGCCTTTGGCCGGGAAGCGCTCGTAGAAGCCTTCACTGCGGAACGCGCGCGCTTCGGCCGCCCAGGGCTGGAGCTTCCGCTCCCAGCGCTTCTGCCGCCCGTCCTCGGGCTCGGCGTCCACGTGCGCGAGGTCGGCGCACACGCGCAACATCGCCTTGATGGTGACGGGGCGCGTGATCATGGTGCTCGCGCTGCCCCACGCCTCGCCCCAGACGCGCTCCGCGGCCTTGAGAAAATCCCGCACCACTTCGTAGAGCTTGTTCGATAGCGCGCGCGTGGTCCCCTGCTTCTTGAGGCGCTTCCAGTCCGCCGCCACCCAGCGGTGCAGCTCGTTGAACAGCTCCGCCTGCAGGATCCACTTCTGCTGCTGGCTGCGTCCGCCGAGGCGGTTGATGCGGTAGCGCAGCGGGCTGTCTCCCTCGACGTACAGCTTGCCGACCACCTGCGCCGCCAGCTTCTTGTCGGGCGCCGACCACGACACCTTCTCGTAGAGGTCGACGAGGTGGCTCTTGTTGATGCGAGTCGGCGTCGAGTTGATGATCACGAACATCTCGGTCGCGAAGTCCTCGCTCTTGCCGTCGAAGATCACGCACGGGACGTGCAGCCCGCGCGCGTCGTCAGGCCGCTCGTTGCTGAAAAAGTGCAGCGCCGCCAGCCGGTGCTGGCCGTCGATGATGAGGTACTTGGACCGCGGCTCTTCGAGGTTGCCCACGTTCTCGAACCCGCGCACCGGGTCGAACCCCAGCTTCTCGGGCGTGAACAGCAGCACCGTGCCTGGGATCGGCGGCTGACTGACCGCGGTCTCGTAGAAGTTCTTGATCGCGGCGACTTTCGCGCGCGACAGATCCCGCTGGAACGCCGAATCCGTGCGCTCGATCTTGGAGATGAACTGCGCGACGTCGTCGTCGGCCGGGACCTCCGACGGCGCGATCTGCCCCTCCTCGGCGTAGAACCGGCTGATGAACCTGACCCGGGTGAGCAGGTCCTCGGTCGGGTAGGAAACGAAGTAGAACACGCTGTCCTTCTGTCGTACCTGGGTGGCGAGCATGGCGGAGATATTGTTCTGTCATCCGCGCGAAGTCCACGGGGAGACACACTCATCTCGGCCATGACGCCGACCCGGCTGGGCGAGGCGCCCAGAGCCGCCAGCGGTTGCGCGAGCTAGGACGGCGGGGGAGGGGGAGGCGGGGCGCTGTCGGCCGGCGGCGGCGCGTAGGGCGGGGGCGCGCCCGGAGGCGGCGGGGGCGGGGGGCTCGCGCCCCCGCCGACGTCGTCGTAGTTGGGCAGCGTGCCGAAGTTGAACCCGACGCCGACCATGTAGATCATCGTCGCATCACTCGAGAACGTGCGCAGGAACGTGATCTCGGGGTGCACCGCGAAGCCCGGCGACACCCGGATGTCGAAGCCGACGCCGAACCGTCCGATCACGCCGGTGGTGGCGCTGGCGGAGTCCCGGCCTTCGCTGCTCGACACCGTGCCCGACACGATGCCGTAGGTGACGCCGGGCGCGAGCACGAGGCTGAACCCGCGCGACAGGTTGATTCCCGCCAGCACGGGGGCATGCAGGTAGACGACCCGAACCGACGAGCTCGAGCCCGTCGAAGAGTCGCTCGAGCCGATCGCAAACACCTGTGCCGCCGGATCGATCGCGAGATCGAACAGCGGCGAGCGCAGGAAGTTGAACTTGAGGTCGACGCCCAGCGAGCTCATGTTGGCGATGCGCGCGCCGATCTCGAACTGATCGCTGATGCCGATGCGCAGGGTGTAGGTCGGGAACGTGGGTATGGTGCCGGTGACGGTGGTGGTCGTCCCGGCGCTGTCGGTGGTGGGCACCGAGAACCCCCAGCCTTCGGCCGCGATCGAGTGGCTGAAGTTGCCGGAGCCGACCGTTCGTGGCGTGGTGTACGTTTGCGGATTCGGGCATCCGAGGCAGACCAATGCCAGTGGACCCAGAACCGCCAATCGGAGACTCCCCAAAGTCTTCGACGTCATTGCGATCACGTCCTTTTTGTTTGATCGGGGGACGTCGCTCGCTGCGCTCGCTTGGGTCCCCCGCACCCCCGCTCGCTGCGCGTGGCGAAGCCACGCTGCGCTCGCTCGCGGTTGTGACTTTGTTATTGGAGCGATGCGCCCATGATAGGCCCATGGCGCCTGCGGACCTAATTTGTCGTTTTTACGCCAGACCGAGCACAGCGCGCATGTCGTAGAGGCCGGCGGGCCGGCCCGCGGTCCACAGCGCCGCGCGCACCGCGCCGACCGCGAACGTGTCGCGGGTGGTGGCGCGATGGGTGATCTCGATGCGGTCGCCATAGCCGAGGAAGAAGACGGTGTGGTCGCCGACGACGTCGCCGCCGCGCACGGTCTGGATGCCGATCTCGCTGGGCGTGCGCGGGCCGATGTCACCGTGGCGGGTGTAGCGCGCCGTCGCGGGAAGGTTGCGCCCGGTGGCATCGGCCAGCGCTTCGGCGAGCCGCAGCGCCGTGCCCGAGGGCGCGTCGTGTTTTGCCCGGTGGTGTGCTTCGACGATCTCCATGTCGTAGTCGGGGCCGAGCGCGCGCGCCGCGTCCGCGATCAGCTTGAGCATGACGTTGATTCCCACCGAGTAGTTCGCCGCGTAGACGACCGGAACGCTGTACGCGGCGACGTCGAGCGCGGCGCGCGCGTGAGCGCCGAGCCCAGTTGTGCCCACCACCAGCGCGGCGCCGGCGTGGGCGGCCGCGGTGGCGACCGTCTCGGTCGCGCTCGCGACCGTGAAGTCGATCCACACGTCGGCCAGGCCCTTCCCGGGCAGCTCCCCCGCGACCGTGACGCCGGCGCGCTCGCCGCCCGCGAGCACGCCCGCATCCTTGCCCACCCGCGGGTGGCCGGCCCGCTCCGACGCCGCGGCGAGCACACCGGCGGGGGCCGCGGCCTGGGTCGCGCGGATCAGCGCCCGCCCCATTCGCCCGTCGGCGCCGAGGACCGCGATCCGCAGCGGCGCGCTCATGAATGGCACATCTCGCGTGGGTACCGGCGAGCTTTGCTCGACGGGACCCGTCGCGGGGGGCGCGGGACCCTCTCAGGGTCCCGCATCAGATCAACCCCAAGTCGCGGAGCTGCGCCCGCAGCTTGTCGCGGTGCTCGGCGGCCAGCGGGTAGAGCGGCGGGCGGATCTCGTCGGCGATCCGACCCATCATCGCCAACGCCGCCTTGACCGGGATCGGGTTGGCCTCGACGAACAGCCCCTCGCCGAGAGGCAGCAGCTTGTAGTGGATCTCTCTCGCGCGCTTCCAGTCGCCGGCGGCCGCGGCGTCCCACATCGCGCTCATCAGCGCCGGCGCGACGTTGCTGACGACCGAGATCACGCCCTTGCCGCCGAGCGCGTAGAGTGGGAACGCAGTCGCGTCGTCCCCCGACAGGAGCGCGATCCGTTCGCCGACGCGCGCGATGATCTGCGACGCCCGCAGTGCCGACGCGGTGGCCTCCTTGACACCGACCACCTCGGGCAGTGCCGCGAGCTTCGCGATGGTGTCGGGCAGGAGGTCGCACGCGGTCCGCCCGGGCACGTTGTAGAGGACGCTCGGCAGCCGCACCGCCTCGACCACCGCCTTGAAGTGCCGGTAGAGGTGGTCCTGTCCCGGCCGGTTGTAATACGGCGTCACCAGCAGGAGCCCGTCGGCGCCCGCGCGCTTGGCGGCTTCGGACATCTCGATCGCCTCGCGAGTCGAGTTAGACCCGGTGCCGGCGATCACCGGCACGCGCTTGTTCGCCGCCTGGACCACGATCTCGATGACCCGAAGGTGCTCCTCGTTCGTGAGCGTCGGCGACTCGCCGGTGGTGCCGGTCGGCACCAGCCCATCGATGCCCGCCGCAATCTGCTCCTCGACCAACTTGCGCAGCGCCTCTTCGTCGAACGCATCCCCCCGAAACGGCGTGACCAGCGCAGTGATGACCCCGGTGAACATGACCGGGTTCGTATATCACATGCCTATAGCGTCGGTGGTGGGGCCGGGAGTCGGATGATGGGCACGAACAGGTCGCCCACGACGCGGCCGGCCGCCGCGCGCACCGAGTGCAGGTCGGCGGCGTTCACCGACGTGCGTCCATGCGGTGAGGAAACCGGGATGGTCCGCGTCTCGGGCTCGATGCCGTGGGCGGTCCGGTGCAGAATCAGAAGCTGCAGCGTTGGTTCCACGGTATCGGCCGGCAACCGCCACTCGACCTGGACCTCGCCGCGACCGGCGTGGATCCGCAGACCGGGGGTCTCGAGCGGGGCGAAGTCGGGACGCTGCTCGAGGGTCACGATGCGCTCGTGGTAGCGGCGGCGCAGATGCGCGTCGTCGGCCGCGGTCGCCATTCGCTGGTAGATGGTAATCGCCTGTTCGACGAGACCCTGGCGCACGCAAAGCTCAGCCATGGTTTCGGTGTCGAACACGTCAGGACGATAGCTCGCGGACGCGGGCGACGTCTCGCCCAATCTGCGCGACCAGCGCGTCAATCGAATCGAACCGCTGTTCGTCACGCAGCCGTTCTCCGATCTCGAGTCGCAGCCGGCGGCCGTACAGATCGGCGTCGAAATCGAGCAGGTAGGCTTCGACCGTCGCCGCGGCGGCCGGGTCGGCGCCTGCGAACGTCGGGTTGCGCCCGATGCTGAGCGCGGCGGCACGGCGCGTCCCGGCGTCCGGACCGTCGAGAATCTCGGCGCGCGCGGCGTAGATGCCGAGCGCCGGGCGCAGCTCGGCATCGGGCGCGACGTTCGCGGTCGGAAACCCGAGGCCCCGCCCGCGCCCGGCCCCGCGCACGACCTGGCCCTGGATCTCGTAGGGCCGCCCGAGCAGCGCGGCCGCCTCGCCCGTCTGTCCGGCGCGGACCAGCTTGCGGATCTCCGTCGACGAGCACGGTCGGCCGTCCACCGTCACGGGCGGGATGACCGCGACGTCGATGCCCAGCGCCGTCCCCAGCTCGCCAAGCCGCCGCGCGTCCCCGGTCCGGCCGCGCCCGAAGCTGAAGTCGTAGCCGACCACCACGTCACGGGCGCCGAGCGTAGCCACCAGCATGTCGCGCACGAACGCGTCGGCCTCGACGGCCGCCAGCTCACGCGTGAACGGTTCGATCACCGCGACTTCGATACCCAATCCCGCGATCAGGTCGAGCCGCCGCTTCACCGACAGGATGAGCGGCGGCGCCTTGTCCGGCGCCAGCACCCGCGCGGGGTGGGGCGTGAACGTCAGGACTGCCGACCGTCCGCCCCGGCGCGCCGCGCGTGCGCGCGCCTCCGTCAGCAGTCGCGCGTGTCCCACGTGGACGCCGTCGAAGTTGCCGATCGCGAGCGCGAGCGGCCCGCGCTCCCCGCTGGCTGCGAAAGCCGCGGCGCCCGGCACGCGCTTCAAGGCCCCGCCAACATTTCCGTCACCTCGGCAAGCAGCGTCTCGATCTCGAACGGCTTCTCGATGACCCGGTCGTGGGTGACGCCCAGCGCCGCGCGGCGGCGCGGCGGGACGCCGGTCATGATCGCGATCGGCACACCCGGGAAGTCCGCGGCGAGATCGGTGGTCAAGCGATCGGGGCCGGTCGACCCTGGAACCATCAGATCGGTGACGATCGCGGCGGGCGAGCCTCCCGCCTCCCGCCAGACCCGCGCCGCGGCCACGTCGCGCACGTGCACCGGCGAATGACCCGCCTCGCGCAGCACTTGCGCCACGAGTCCTCCGATGTGGCCGTCGTCTTCGATGATGAGGACGATCTCGCCAGCCATTACACGTTGACTTCCATGCTCGTGATCGAAAGAATAGTGGCCCGAGTTGAAGACGACATTCTTCTCGGCGTCAAGGCGGAGCGAAGGTTCTTCGAGGGGCGCCAGCTTCGGATGGTCCGGAACGCAACCCCTGGAGAAAACATGACGGCGTCCGCACGATCGACGAGCAAGCAGACTAAGTTCATCTTCGTCACCGGAGGTGTGGTCTCGTCTCTCGGCAAAGGCCTGGCCTCCGCGTCGATCGGCAGCTTGCTCGAGACCCGCGGGCTCAAGCTGACGATCCAGAAGCTAGATCCGTATCTGAACGTCGACCCCGGGACAATGAACCCGATGCAGCACGGCGAGGTGTTCGTCACCGACGACGGCGCCGAGACCGACCTCGACCTCGGCCACTACGAGCGTTTCATCTCGCAGCGGATGACCAAGCTCAATAACGCGACCAGCGGCCAGATCTACCAGACCGTCATCCACAAGGAGCGGCGCGGCGAGTACCTCGGCGGCACCGTGCAGGTGATTCCCCACGTCACCGACGAGATCAAGGCCCGCATCCTCGACTGCGCCAAGGGCCAAGACGTGCTGATCGTCGAGGTCGGCGGCACCGTCGGCGACATCGAGTCACTGCCGTTTCTCGAGGCGATCCGACAGCTGCGGCTCGAGGTTGGCGCGACCAACGCCGTCTCGGTGCACGTCACGCTGGTCCCGTACATCGGCGCGGCGGGCGAGCTCAAGACCAAGCCCACGCAGCACTCGGTCATGAAGCTGCGCGAGATCGGCATCCAGCCCGAGATCCTGCTTTGCCGGTCCGAGCGGGCGCTCGAGCCCGGCATCAAGAAGAAGATCGCGATGTTCACCAACGTCGCGGCCGACGCCGTGTTCTCCGCCGAAGACGTCGATTGCATCTACGAAGTCCCGATCCGGTTCCACGCCGAAGGCGTCGACGACAAGATCGGCGAGCTGCTCAACATCTGGTCGCGCGCGCCCGAGCTCACCGGTTGGGAACGCGTCGTTCACCGCCTCAGGAGCCCGCAGGCCGAGGTCGAGATCGGCCTGGTCGGCAAATACGTCGACCTGGTCGAGTCGTACAAGAGCCTCAACGAGGCGCTCATCCACGGCGGCATCGGCAACGAATGCCGCGTGAACCTGCACCACATCGACTCGGAGGAGATCGAGCGGCGCGGCGTGGCGCCGTTGCTCTCCAGCATGGACGGCATTCTGGTGGCGCCTGGGTTCGGCAGCCGCGGCATCCAGGGCAAGATCGAGGCGGTTCGCTACGCGCGCGAGGAGGGCGTGCCGTTCTTCGGCATCTGCCTCGGGCTGCAGATGGCGGTGATCGAGTTCGCGCGCAACGTGGTCGGTCTCAAGGGTGCGAGCTCGACCGAGATGGAGCCGGCGACGCCGTACCCGGTCGTCGACCTCATGCCCGATCAGCGCCACGTCACCGAAAAAGGTGCGACGATGCGGCTGGGCGCGTACCCGTGTGTGCTGGCGCCCGGCACCAAGGCCGCCGCCTCCTACGGTGCCTCCGAGATCAGCGAACGCCACCGCCACCGCTACGAGGTCAACAACGACTACCGCGAAGCCCTGACGTCCCACGGCATGGTCATCTCCGGTGTGTCGCCCGACCGCCGACTGGTCGAGATGATCGAGCTGCCAGGGCACCCCTATTTCGTCGGCTGCCAGTTCCACCCCGAGTTCAAGTCGCGCCCGCAGGCGCCCCATCCGCTGTTCCAGTCCTTCATCGCCGCGGCGCTCGCGGCTCGGGTCGGGGATCGCCGCCGACGCGTCGCGGAAGCCTCCGCACCGGCCACCCACTAGCCGCCCCCGCGCGCAGCGCGGGTTTCGCGGCTACTCTTCCTGATGTAGTCGCAGACCGCGCCTGCGGCGCGCAGCGACTGGTCGCTTCTCCCAGGTCTGGCGCCGAGTTAGCGGGATGTGGGCCTTGGTGTGTGCAATTCGTGTACCACAACCCTTGTCCGTCTCGGCCCTGCGGTGCTAGGTTGCTGGGGACGGTCGCCTCCCCATGTCGATAGAGATCAAGCAGCACCTCCGGCTGTCCCAGCAGCTGGTCATGACGCCCCAGCTGCAGCAGGCGATCAAGCTCTTGCAGCTGTCCCGCATGGAGCTCGTCGACATGGTGCGCGACGAGATGCTCGAGAACCCGATCCTCGAGGACTCGGTCGAGTCGGCGAGCGAGCAAGCGAAGGCCAGCGAGGCGCCCGCCGAGCCCGACGGCAACGGCGGAGACATGGAGCGCGTCGGCGAGACCGAGACCCGGGTCGCCGAGATCCGGGAGGACAAGGTCGACACCACCGCCGAGGTCAAGGCGGACAGCAACTCGAACGAAGCGGTCAACGACTTCGACTGGGAGGGTTACCTCGACAACCAGGCGGCGGCGGCGCCGATGCCGTCGTACAAGTCGAACAGCGAGGAGCTGCCGTCGCTCGAGTCGTCGCTGACCCGCGGCACGTCGCTGTTCGATCACCTCGAGTGGCAGCTCAAGCTTTCCCACTTCACGCGGGAAGAAGACGGCATCGCGATGCTGATCATCGGCAACCTGACGCCGGATGGTTACCTCGAGGATCCGCTCGACGATCTCGCCGAAGAAGCCAGCGTCACGCCGGAGCTCGCGGTGTCGGTTCTCCTCCGCATTCAAGAGTTCGATCCGGTCGGCGTTGCCGCGCGCTCGCTCGAGGAGTGCCTGCTCATTCAGGCGCGCCACATCGGCGCCGACGACGACGTGGTGGTCGGCATCATCACCAAGCACCTCTCGAACCTCGAGAAGAAGAACTATCAGGCCATCGCCAAGGACCTGAACCAGCCGCTCGAGGAGATCTACGAGGCGGCGAAGGTGCTGAAGAACTTCGACCCCAAGCCGGGCCGCCAGTACTCGTCGGAGGAGCCGACCTACATCACGCCCGACGTCTACGTCCACAAGGTCGGCGACAAATACTTCGTGGTCGCCAACGACGACGGATTGCCCAAGCTCAAGATCTCGGACTTCTACCGCACGGCACTCGCGGGCGGCAGCAAGGCGCGCGAGTACATCCAGGAGAAACTGCGCAGCGCGCAGTGGCTGATCCGGTCGATCCAGCAGCGCCAGCGCACGATCGTGCGCGTCACGGAGTCGATCCTCAAGTTCCAGCGCGAGTTTTTCGACAAGGGAACCGCCCACCTCAAGCCGCTCATCTTGCGCGACGTGGCCGAAGACATCGGCATGCACGAATCCACGGTGTCACGCGTCACGACCAACAAGTACGTCCACACCCCGCAGGGGATCTACGAGCTCAAATACTTCTTCAACTCGGGCATCGCCCGCAGCGACGGCGACGACCTCGCGTCCGAGGCGGTCAAGCTCAAGATCAAGCAGATCATCTCGTCGGAGAGCCCCAAGAGCCCACATTCCGATCAGCGGATCGTCGAGCTGCTCAAGGACCAGAACATCGAGATCGCGCGCCGAACGGTCGCCAAATACCGTGAGCAGCTTCGCATCCTGTCGTCCTCGAAACGCCGCCAAGTTTTTTGATCTCCTCCTCGGCTCGGACGGACCCAGGGTTTTGTTGTCCGTCGACGGAAAAGGGAGTAGAAGCTCGGCGGTAACGCCGGCTTAGGAGACGATTAGGAGCGCCCGAATGCAGCTCTCGACCACGTTTCGGCATATGGATGGCTCGCAGGCCGTACGCGAGTACGCGGCAGACAAGCTGGAGAAGATTCGGAAGTACTTCAACAAGGATCCGATCTCGGCACACGCGGTGTTCTCAGTCGAGCGTGGCTTTCACCACGTCGCCGACTTGAACATCACGCTGCCGAACGGCATCGTCATCAACGCCAAGGAGACGACCGAGGACATGTACTCCTCGATCGATCTCGCGGCCGCTCGCATCGAGCGGCAGGTGCGTCGCTGGAAGGACAAGATCCGCGACCACAAGCCGCACGGCGGTCCGTCCACGTCGGTGCGCGAGCTGGTGATCGGCGCGGACGAGATCGAGCCGCAGCGGGTCGCGGCGGCCGACGCCGTCCCCGCCAGCGAGAAGGCCTCGAGGCGCGCGCCCGAGGCGCCCCCGTATCGAATCATCAAAGACGAGCGGTTCGCCGCGCGCTCGATGACGGTCCAGGACGCGGTGATGCAGCTCAACCTGTTAGGCGACGAGCTCATGGTCTTCACGGACGCCGGCTCCGGCCGCACGTCGGTGCTCTATCGCCGCAAGGACGGAGATTACGGGCTGATCGAGACCGGCACGGCCGGTTCACCGGGCAACGCGTCCGGCTCGTCCGGTTCCCGCTAAAATCCACTCTACGAGCGCCATGAAGGTCATAGACTTCCTTGCCCCCGACGGCATCGTCGCGAAGCTGGAGGCGAAGACCAAGCCGGCGGTGCTCGCGGAGCTGTCGGTCCACATGGCGAAGGTGGTCCCGGGGCTGGAGGCGGAGGCCCTGCGCAAGGTGCTGGAGGAGCGGGAGCTGCTCGCATCGACCGCGATCGGCGACGGCATCGCGATCCCGCACGGCAAGCTCGACACCGTCGGTCGACTGGTCGGCGCGCTGGGACGGGCGGTCGAGGGCATCGAGTTCGAGTCCATCGACGGCAAGCCGACGCACCTCGTGTTCATGCTGGTGGCGCCGTCGAGCTCGACCGGCGTGCACCTCAAGGCGCTGGCTCGGCTTTCCCGGCTGTTTCGCGATCCCGAGTTTCGCCAACGGCTGCTGTCCGCCTCCGACGCGCAGGCGATGTACCAGGTCATCGTCGACGAAGACGCCAAATACTGAGTATTATTGGCCCGCATGACCCCCACGGTCACGGTCCGCTCGCTGCTCGAGGAGCCGAGCGCACGATTGGTCGTGCTCGCGGGAGAAGCGGGGCTCGGGCGGCGGATCACGATTCCGCGAATTCAAAAGCCCGGATTGGCGCTGGCGGGGTACGTGCGCCAGCTGCACCCCGAGCGCGTTCAGGTGCTGGGCGCGACGGAGATCTCGTACCTGCAGACGCTGTCGGACGATGAGGCGCGCGCCTCGGTGAAGACGTTCTGCGGCCTGAACCCGGCGTGTGTGGTGGTGACCAAGGATCTCGAGGTGCCCGCGATGCTGCGCGAGAGCGCCGACGAGGCGGGGGTGCCGCTGTTGCGCACGCCACTCGTGTCGTCGGTGGCGATCGACAGTATCCAGAAGTACCTCGAGCTGCAGCTCGCGCCGACCGCCAGCATCCACGCCGTGCTGATGGATGTCCTCGGCGTCGGCGTGCTGCTGCTGGGCAAGAGCGGCATCGGCAAGTCGGAGGCGGCGCTCGACCTCATCATGCGCGGCCACCGGCTGGTCGCGGACGATCTGGTCGAGGTGCGGCGCACCTCGGGCAACCTGCTCGTCGGGTGGGCGTCCGAGCTCATCAAGCACCACATGGAGGTGCGCGGCCTCGGGATCATCAACATCAAGGACATGTTCGGCGTCGCCGCGGTCCGCGACGAGAAACGCATCGAGCTCGTGCTCGAGCTCATCCGCTGGGACCAGACCGAGAGCCACGACCGTCTCGGCCTCGACGAGATGGTTTACCCGATCCTCGAGGTGCAGGTGCCGCTCTTGCGCATTCCGGTCAGCCCCGGTCGCAACGTCAGCTCGCTGATCGAGGTCGCGGCGCGCAACCGCCTGCTGCAGGTGCGGGGCCACCACTCGGCGCGCGAGTTCCAGGAGCGCCTCGACCGTGCCCTCGCCGACGCGCGCGAGCGCCGCTGGCGGGACGACGTCGAATGAGGCTGGTGGTCGTGACCGGCGTGTCGGGAGCGGGGAAGTCCACCGCGCTTCGGGCTCTCGAGGATCTCGGGTTCTACGCCGTCGACAACTTGCCGCTGCCGCTTCTGCCCGAGCTGATCGCGCTGCTCGCCAGTCGGCCGGACATCGATCGCGCCGCGCTGGGCTTGGACGCGCGCAGCGGGAACTTCCTCGAGGGCGCGTCGGCGATCTTCGCCAGCCTGCGCACGGGCGGCCACACGGTCGAGGTGCTTTTTCTCGACGCCTCCGACGAGGTGCTCATTCGCCGTTTTTCGGAGACGCGTCGCCGCCACCCGCTGTCCGACACCGACATCCGGGCCGGCGTCGCGGCCGAGCGCCGCACGCTCGCCGGCCTCCAGAAAGAGGCGGAGGCGCTGATCGACACCGGCGGGCTCACCGTCCACGTGCTGCGCGCGCTCATCCAGGAGCGTTACGGCCGCGGCGAAGGCGACCTCGCGGTCGCGGTGCTGTCGTTCGGGTTCAAGCACGGCATCCCGGCCGAGGCGGATATCGTGCTCGACGTGCGGTTTCTACCGAACCCGTTCTTCGTGCCCCAGCTGACCGCGCTGTCGGGCGAGGACGAATCGGTGGCCCGGTTCGTGCTGGACGACCCGCACACCAAGCAGTTCGTCGACGAGGCCGAGCGCTTCTTGCGGCTGTCCGTGCAGGGGTTCGAGCGCGAAGGGAAAGCGTACGCGACCGTGGCGATCGGCTGTACCGGGGGGCGCCACCGATCTGTCGCGATCGCCAAGGAGCTGGGCCGCCGGCTGGGCGGTACGTTTTCGGTTTCCATCCGCCATCGCGACATTCTGCGCGGTGGCGCGGCGTCGGTTGCCGGTGTGCCGGCAGGCGTAGCAACCGGTCCCCCCAGCAGCGGCGGCGGCAAATGACGATTTTCGGTTAAACTGAGCGTTCGCAATGGCGACGGCTGCGCCAGAGGGTGGGGCCCAGGTGGGGCTCGTGATCGTCACGCACGGGGCGTGCGGCGAGACCATGCTGCGCGCCGCCGCCGACATCGTCGGGCCGGTGGCCGCGTCGGCATCGGTGTCGGTGGAACCGTCGGAAAACTTCGCCGACATCGTCCTGCGCGTCACCGAGGCCTGCAACCGCGTCGACACCGGCGCCGGTCTGCTGATCCTCGCCGACGTCCATGGTTCGTCGCCATTCCGCGCCTGCATGGCGATGGCTGATGGATCGCGATTGGTCGAAGTGGTGTGCGGCGTGAACCTGCCCATGCTCATCAAGCTGGCGACCTGCGATCGCCGGGGACAGCCGCCGATCACGGTGGCCGACGTGGTCAAAGAGGTGGGCAAGCGATCGATCCGGCTCGGCTCGGAGCTGACCGGGAACTTCAACGCGGTGCGGGTCGATCCGCGGTGACGATGGCGACGGCGGAGCGGCAGGTGCAGGTTCGAAATCGTCTGGGCATGCACGCGCGCGCCGCGGTCAAGTTCGTGCAGACCGCCAATCGATTCCGGTCGGAGGTCAAGGTCGTCAAGGACGGCCAAGAGGCCAACGGCAAGAGCATCATGGGCCTCCTGACGCTGGTGGCGGCTCACGGCGTCACCATGACGATTGTCTGCGAAGGTGACGATGCGGCCGGCGCGGTAGCCGCTCTCGCCGAGCTGGTGGACGGCGGGTTCGGCGAGGGGATCGATCCCCTGACCGGGGTGGGCGGATAACATGGAAAAGGTCCACGGCGTCGCGGCGTCCCCGGGCATCGCCATCGGGGTCGCCCACGTGCTTTCGAGCCGTGTCGACATCCACGAGCGGCGGATCGGCGCCGACCAGGTAGACGCCGAGATCGCGCGGTTCGAGGCGGCGCTGCAGGAGACCGACGCGCAGCTGGCCCGGATCCAGGCGCAGATCGCGGAGCGCGAGGGTGACAATCAGCAGTACCGCATCCTCGAGGCGCACCGCCTGATGTTGTCGGACGTGCACCTCGTGGAAAGGGCCCGCCGCATGATCCGCGAGGACAAGACCGCGGCCGAGTGGGCGGTACGGCAGGCGCTGGATCAGATCCAGGCGGTGTTCGACCGCATCGAGGACCCCTACTTCCGCGACCGCAAGAGCGACGTCGCGCTGGTGGGCGAGCGCCTCCTGCGCACCCTGGTCGGGATGGGGGACTCGTCGCCGGAGGAGGCGCCGAAGGGTTGCATCGCGATCGCCCACGAGCTATCGCCGGCGGACGCGGCGCAGCTCGGGCGCGCGGAGGTGGCGGGTTTCTGCACCGAGGGGGGCGGGCGAACGTCGCACACCGCGATCGTGGCGCGGGCGCTCGGGCTGCCGTACGTCGTGGGCGCCGAGAGCCTGTCGCACAAGGTCTGGTCGGGCATGACGATTGTCGTAGATGGCTTCCGCGGCGACGTCATCCTCGATCCCGACGCGGAGGCGCTGCGAAGCTACGAGGCGCGCGCCGACGTCCACCGCGCGCGCGCGCAGCGGTTGGCGGCGATTCGCGATGTCGCGTGTGAGACCGCCGACGGCACGGTCGTGCACCTGCACGCCAACGTCGAGATGCTGGAGGAGATTCCGATCGCGGTCGAGCTGGGCGCCGAGGGCGTCGGGCTGTTTCGCACCGAGTTCCTCTACCTCGAGCGGACGGATCTGCCGTCGGAGGACGAGCAGTACGCGCACGCAGTCGCGGCGCTCAAGAGTGTGGGTGGTCGCGGGGTGACGTTCCGGACGCTGGATCTCGGCGGCGACAAGCTGCCGGCGTCGGTGCGCATCCCGAGCGGCACCAATCCGGCGATGGGGTTGCGGTCGATTCGCTTCTCGCTCAAGCGCAAGGACATCTTCCGGACCCAACTGCGGGCGCTCTACCGCGCGGGCCTGATTGGGCCGATGCAGATCCTGTTTCCGTTGATCTCGGGCGTCGCCGAGCTGCGCGCGGCCAAACGCGTGTGCGAGGAGGTCAAGGCGGAGCTTCAGCGCGAGCGCATACCGCACGCGGACAAGGTCCCGATTGGCGTGATGATCGAGACGCCGTCGGCGGCGTTCATCCCCGACCTGCTGGCGGCGGAGTGCGACTTTCTCAGCATCGGAACCAACGACCTCATCCAGTACGCGTTGGCGGCGGACCGCGAAGACGAACACGTCGGGTACCTCTATCACCCGCTCCACCCCGCGATCCTGCGTGCGCTGCGCGCGATGGTGATCGCGGCCAACGGGATCGGCAAGCCGATCGCGATGTGTGGCGACATGGCCGGCGATCCGATGTTGTGCTGGGTGCTGATGGGCCTCGGCCTGCGCAACCTGTCGATGGCGCCGCGGCAGATCCCGCTCGTGAAGTCGATCATTCGCTCCACCAACATCGCCGACGCCGAACGGCTGCTGGCCAAGGCGCTTCTGCTCGCCACCGAGACCGAGATCGAAGATCTGGTCTACGGCACGATGGGTAAGCGCTTCCCGCTCGAGCTCGCCGACGGCGAAGAGGCGCGTCCGGCGGTGTGACGGCCGGGGGCAGCAAGCCAATCCTCCGCCGCGCGCGCGCGGCCGACTGGCCCGATGTGCACGAGCTGCTGGACCAGGCGGACGCGCTGCACGCGCGGCTCGCGCCCGACTACTTTCACGCCGGCGCGCGCCCCGAGGCCGAGTGGCGACGGCTGCTTTCCGACGATGCTGCGTGCGCGCTGATCGCGGAATCGCCGCGCCCGGGGGGCGGGGCGGCAGCGCCGGGCGTCGTCATCGGTGTGGTGGCGGGCCGCATCTACGAGACCCCGCCGGATCCGACGATGGTGGCGCGTCGTCGCTGTCACGTCGACACGCTGGTGGTCGATGCCACCCATCGGCGCCGCGGAACCGGGCGTGCGCTACTGGACGAGATCGGCGCCTGGGCGCGGGCGCGGGGCGCGGCTGAGCTCCTGCTCACGACCTGGGCCGGCAACGCCGAGGCCGACGGGTTCTACGATCGTCTCGGCTATCGAACGTTATCGACGGTCCGAACCCGAAAGCTCTGAGAGGGGCCGGAGCCGACACTGCCGCCGCCGCTGCCAGGCGGCGGACCGGGGGGGCGAACGCGCCGCGCCCACACGAGATAGATGAGCGGAGCGGCGAGCAATGAGTACGACAGCGCGTGGCCGACGCGTCCGTCGGGACCGAACGCCTCGGTTGCGTCATGGAACGCCTGGCTCCCGTGAATGAAGCCGCTTTCGGCGAGCTCGTGCACGCCAAAGACCAGCAGCTGGAGCAGGAACAATCCCAGGAACAGCGCGGTGACCTTCAGGAGCACGCCGACGTTCAGACGCCGTCCCCAGCGCGACCAGCCCCACGACACGAACCCGGCCAGCGCGAGCCCCAGCACGGCCCCCACCACCAGCAGCACGGCCTCGAGCCGGACCTGGCCCGCGTGCAGCGCGAGCGCCTGCACGCCGAGGTAGAGGACCGCCTCGAGCCCCTCGCGGGTGACGAGCAGGGTGGTCACGAAGGCGACGCCCGCTATCGCGCGCCAAGACGGTGCTGCGCCCTCGGCACCGGCCATGCGTTCGAGGCGACCTTCGATCTGCCGCTTCATCACGCGACCTGCGCGCAACATCTGGATCAGCAGCACACCGACCACCACCGCAGACGCCAGCGCAGCGATCCCCTCGTAGAGCGGCTGATTGGGGACCTGCAGCCACAGCCACCCGCCGACCACACACGTGACCGCCGAGAGCGCGAGCCCGATGTGCACGCCTCGCACGAGCCCCGCACGATCGGTCTTGCGCAGGTACGCCACGACGACGCCGATGATGAGGAACGACTCGATTCCCTCGCGGAACGTGACCAGCAGCGCCTGCAGCATGGAGCGGGGGAACTATAGCCGAGGGGCGTGGTCGGGGCCCGGCGGCACGGGCGCGGGGACCGGACAGACGAGCAGCGGCCGCGGCGACGCGGAGGCAAGCTCCGGTACGATCGGCGCCTCGCGGACGCGCGGCGCGAGCGGATCGACGACGCTGGTCTTGAACCCGATCACCTCGACCGAGTCGATCGACCGTTCATCAGACGGTGCGAGCCAAGCCCTCGCCGGGTCGTCGCGATGAAGCGCCACCCGGCGCAGAGACGGCGGGCGCTGTTCCGGTCGAGGCGGGCCCGACACCGACGGCATGGGGCCCATGGTACTCTGAATTATCGCGGCCCATCCGCGTCCAAGGAGAATGTCGATGCGACGAACGAGGCTTGCGCTGGTGCTTGGGGTGGGGTGGACGTTGCTCGCGCCCGCTGCGGCGCGCGCCGACGAGGCGGCCGGCCACTACAACCTGGCGCTGCAGCACAAGCGCGAGGGCAAGATCCCAGAAGCGATCGCCGAGTGTGAAAAGGCGATCTCGTTCCGCAAGGACTACGCGGCGGCGCACCTGACCCTCGGCAACCTGCACCGCACGCAGGGCAACTACCAGAAGGCGGCGGGCGAGTTCGAGATCGCCGCCAAGCTGCAGCCCAAGGACGCGATCGCGCACGGCAACCTGGGTGCCGCCTACGTTCGGCTCAAGCGCCTCGACGAGGGCATCGTCGAGCTCGAGACCGCCACCAAGCTCGATCCCAAGGACTACGAAGCGCTGCTCTCCCTCGGCGTCGCCTACAAGCAGAAGGGCGACACTAAGCACGCGGTCGAAGCGCTCGAGAAGGCCACCGAGCTGAAGCCGGGCGACGCGCAGGGCTGGCGCAACCTGGGCGTCGCCAAGACCAAGACGGATCCCGACGGCGCCGTCAAGGCGTTCAAGAAGGCCATTGCCATCACCCCGAATGACGGGCCCTTGCACTTCGATCTGGGCGCCGTCTACCGCCGCCAGCGCATGGTCCCCGAAGCGATCGCCGAGTATGAGCTCGCGGTCTCGAAGGACAATCGCTACGCGCCGGCGTACTACGATCTCGGCATCCTGTATTCGCAGGAGAAGAAGACCGCCGAGGCGAAGGACGCGTTCGAGAACTACCTCAAGTACGGCGTCAAAGAAGACGCTGCCTCCCGCAAAGACGCGGAAGACCGCCTCAAGACGTTCAAGGGAATGGGCAAGTAGCTCGGACCGCGATCGGCCGCAGCAATTCCTAGAACTTGACGCCCATGTAGATCCTGAGGATCTGGGCGACGCTGGCGTCGGCCGCGTCGTTGGTGCCCCACAACTTACTCGGGCGCTCGAGCGCCGCGAGCGGCCACAACACGCCCCAGGTGAACCCGCCGTAGAACCCCTCGGCGGTGTTGCGGTATCCCGCCCCGACGTCGATCTCCGCGCCGTAGTTGAGCGCGTTTCCGGGCGTCGACACGGGGACCTGCGCCATACTGTAGATGATCGATCCGGACAGCCCGAGCGCCCGCGTGCGGCCGAGGTCGAACCAGTACGCCGCGGCCGGCTTGACGTATACGACGTTGGTCACCGTTCCCATGATGTGACGGAACAGGATCTCGTCGACGTGGTAGTCGGGCGAAAAGTGAAAATCGCGCAGGTCATGATCGCCCCCGGGCTGCTGCACGAAGCGCCAGCGGTAGTTGAGGTACTGGCCCGGATCCTCGGCCTGATCGCCCGTTGCGCCGCCGGTCTCGAGCCCGACGAACAGCGCCTCGCGGTAGAGCCGCAGCTCGCCGGCCGCGACCCATCCGAACTGACGCAGGCTGAGCGCCTGGTTGGAGTCGACCGCCAGGGCGCCGGGCTTGTCGATCTTGCCGAACACGCCGATGCCTTCGACCTCCAGCGTGAACGCCTTGTAGTGGAGCTTGAGCCACAGATCCGGGGTGACGGTCAGCGCGCCGAACGGCGTCGCGCGCGCCAGTTGGTCCGGGCTCTGCGGCTGCGGGCCGTTCTGCATCATGGTCGGCGGGGGATTTTGGGCGATGACCGTGTTGCCCTGATTTCGGTAGACGACCTGCGCCCCATAGTTGACGACGAAGTCACCGCGATCGACCTGCTCGCGCAGCGCGATCGGATCGTCGATGCGCGTGACCGACGCCATCAGTTGCAGCACATCGTCGTTCTGCGAGAGGTCGTAGGGATAGCCGCTCGGGTCGTTGCGGCCCAGGGTGAGTTGCTGGGTCGTGATCCCCTGCGCACCCAAGTCCCACGCGACCGAGAACTGGTGGCCATACACGGTGGTGAGGGCCATGACCCGATCGACGGTGGTGCCGACGTCGCAGTCGGCACAGCTGCCGGCGTTGTAAAAGATGCCGCGGCCCCAGTGCCAGGGCATGCGCCCGAACCGGATCGACCCGAACTCGCCGTCGATCTCCGCCCACGCGCGCTTGGCGCGGATGCTCGACGTCCAGCCGTTCTGACCGATCTCGGGCGGGTACTGGCTATTGGACTGAAATCCGGTCGGCGACACGCCGGGCAGCGAGGTCGCTGTGGTCCCCGGGGTCGAAGGTGGGCGGTTGTAGCCCTCTATCCCGGCCAGCGAGTCAGGCGTCGAGCCAAGAATGGTGTTGTCGAGGACGTCGATCTGGGTACGCACCCGCACCTGGTCGGTCACGTTGACGGTGGGCTCGAGGCGTAGCCTCAGGTTCGCGCCGCCGATGTTCTTGTGCGCGCAGTTCCCACCGGGGTTGCCGGGCACGCTCGAGGAGATCGCCGGATTGCCGGCCGACGCGGGCGTCGGGCATTCGAGTGGGACCGGGAACGGCGGCAGTCCATACTGCGCGCCGGTCGTGTTGTTGACGACGCCCGAATAGCCCTCCCCGAGTGAGAACTGGTGCATGTAGTCGGTGCGCAGCCGCAGGTAGCCGTCGAGCTCGAACAGCTGCATCCGCTTCTTGGCCTGTTCGGCGTACCCACCGAGCGGCTCGAGGTCCGACGGGCGGTTCTCCTCGGGCGCCTCCTCGGCCGGACCTTCCTCTTTCTCAGGACCTGCGCCCGGAGCCGGCGGCGGGCGCATCCCGCCTGGCGAGCCGAATCCTCCCGGGCCCATCTGGGCGTGCGCCGTGTGCGCGAGCCCCAGCGCTGCCAGCAGGGCCAGCGCCGAACCGAGGCGGCGAGCGGTCACGCGTGGGTCTCCGAGGAACAGAGCTCGAACAGCACGCCGCCGGTGGCGGCTGGGTCGAGGAAGGCGACCTGATGACCGCGCGCGCCGGGCCGCGGCGCCTCGTCGATGAGGCGGACGCCCGCCGCCTTCAACTGGGCGAGCGCGGCGGGCAGATCGTCTACCTCGAAGCACACGTGGTGTAGACCCGGGCCGCGGCGGCCGAGAAAGCGCGCGATCGCGCCACTGCCGGCGCCGCCTGCCGGGGCGCAGAGCTCGATCGCGGCGTCATCCACGCCGCCGGCGTGCAGGAACGCGACGTCGGTTGCCTGCGCGGCGACCGTCTCGCGCGCGCCCGGCGCCAGCCCGAAAAGGGCCGTGAGGCTCGCCGCGGAGGCATCTCGATCCGCTACCGCGATGGCGACGTGATCGATGCGTTTGACCTTGATCATCGAGAGTGGGCTGGAGGGGCGGCCGAAAAGGCCCGCAACTTATATCAGCACCAGACGCATTTGAAAGTGGAATGCTTCGGTTTTCCCGGCACGATCGGGTGGTGCGGGTTTCGACCATGAAGATGCCGATCGGGTTGCTCGGGGATCGCGTGGCCGGAGACGGGCGCGTGAGCGTAGCGCGGCTGCCCAGCGCGGAGCCCGTCGCAGGAGGTTCGGAATCCGGTCAGGGTTCCGAGCGGATCGAATGAGCGACCTGCGCCGGCTGGCAGGCCAGCTCTTGTCCGTTGGGTTCGACGGCACGACGGCTCCGAACGATCTCGTCGAGCGCATCGCCGCCTCCGAGGTCGGCGGCGTGGTGTTGTTCCGCCCCAACGTCGTCGATCCGGCACAAGTAGCGGCGCTGGTGCGCGCGCTGCGCGCCGCCGCGCCCGACGATCTGCCGCTGATCGTCTCCGTCGATCAGGAAGGTGGGCTCGTTCAGCGCGTGCGCGCGCCCGCCACGGTGTGGCCGCCGATGCTGTCGGTGGGCGCGGCGGGCGATCCGTCGCGGGCGGCTGCCGTCGGACGGGCGCTCGGCGAAGAGCTCGCCGCGCTCGGGATCGGTTGGAACTTCGCGCCCGTGCTCGACGTTCACACCAACCCCGCGAACCCGGTGATCGGCAACCGCGCGTTCGGCACGACGCCGGAGTCGGTGACCGCGCAGGCGCTCGCGTTCTGGCGCGGCCTGCGCGGCGCGGGCCTCGTCGGCTGCGGCAAACACTTCCCCGGCCACGGCGACACCCGCACCGACTCTCATCACGACCTGCCGGTCGTCGATCACGATCTCGAACGCCTCCGTCGGGTGGAGCTGGCGCCGTTCGCCGCCGCGATCGCGGCGGGCGCGGAGGCGCTCATGACCGCGCACGTGCTCTATCCCGCGCTCGATCCCGACCGGCCCGCCACGCTGTCGCGACGGATCGCGACCGACCTCTTGCGGGGCGAGCTCGGGTTCGCGGGCGTGCTGGTGTCGGACGACCTCGGCATGAAAGCTGTCGCCGACCGCCATACGATCGAAGACATCGCGACCGGCGCGGTGGACGCGGGCGTCGATCATCTGATCATCCGCGAGCCGGCGACGCGGCAGCGGGCGGCGTTCGAGGCGCTGGTCCGCGCCGCGGAGGCGCGGCCGGACTTCAGGGCCCGCGTCGAGGCCAGCGCCGCTCGGTTCGCCGAGCTCAAACGACGGTGCGCGGTCCGCGAACCGGCCCCGGCCGCCCAGCTGTCGTCATTGCTCGGCACCCCGGCCCACCAAGCGCTCGCCGCGTCTTTCTCGAGCGGCGCCTCGTCGCCGGTGGGAAGGTCCCCGGTCGCCGAGTGATCGCGCGCGAATAACGCAGCGCATCCCGAATTAGTTCACGACCCTAATTTATTTGAGCCATGGGTCGGACAGCCTGCCACTTATAGGGACGGATGACGACCAGCTCCCGTCACCTTCAAAAGTTCAAGGCCGTGCTCACGCTCGCCGGGCCCAGCGCCCGGGGCGCGGGCACCGCAGAAGATATCGGATCCGCCGGCACCGGCGGCGTCGCTGGGGCTGGCGACGCCGCCGGTGTCTCCGGCACTAGCGGCACCTCGGGTGTCGTTGGTCGAGCTCACGCTGGGCGCCGAGGAGGCCCAAACCGCCGTCGCCGCCATTCGGGATCAACTGAAGGCGGAAGGAAAAGCCGCCGTGATCGCGGTGGCGGATGCGCAGGGCGAGATGCTCGCGCTGCTACGTCTCGACGGCGCCTCTCGGGTCGCGATCCAGATCGCCATGAACAAGGCGTTCACGGCCGCGCGAGCGCGCAAGCCGACCATCGACGTCGGGCGTGGCGTCCGCGACCCGCAGCGCGGGTTCGACATCGCGTACTATGGCGATCCCCGCGTCGTCGGGTGGGGCGGCGGCATTCCCGTGATCCACCACGACCAGCTGGTCGGCGCCGTCGCGGTCAGCGGCCTCTCCGAGGAAGAGGACATGCGCTTTGCGGCGCGAGGCGTCGCCGCGATTCACGACGCCCTGCGCGGCGGAGCAGAGGCCGGGGGTTGAGGTTTTGGTCCGTGGATTTCCAACAGATCGGTTATCGCGTGGACATAGACGATAAATGACGGGGGAAAGATTGAGCTGATGGCTTAGTGGTCTCAATCATTGCGCTTTAATCAACATTGTAATGATGGTTTACTTTTCTTCGGCGACGTGGTTTTTTGAGCTACGTGTAGGACCTGTCGTCACTTTACAGAAAAGCGCGAGTGACCGGCGTACGCTCCCCCCCAATTAACAGTTCAACCAGCGTCGGAAATGGTCCCGTGCGGAGGGTATTCAAAATGAAGCGTGTTGTTCTCCTGTCCCTGGGTTTGGTTGTCGTGGGTGCTCACAACTTTGGTTGCTTGCCCGATCAGGGCGGCACGGCTGGCACCGGCGGGACGAGCCCGCAGGGCGCGGCAGGGACGACCGGAGCTGCAGGGACGACTGGTGCGGGCGTCGCGGGGACCAACGGCCCGGCAGGGACGACCGGCACGTCCGGCACGTTCGGCATGGCGGGAACGAGTGCCACCGCCGGAACTTCAGGCGCGGCGGGAACCAACGGCAGCGCTGGTGACACTGGCCCCGGCAACGCCGGAACGACCGGCAGCGGCGGAACCTCCGCCGCCGGCACCACCGGAAACCGCGGCGGCACCACGGGAACGGGGGGCACCATGGCTCGCGGTGGGACGACCGGAACGGCCGGGACGTCGGCAGCGGGCACCACGGGCACCGCGGGTACGAGCGGCGGCGGCCTACCGGACATCCCCACGCTCTTTCCGGCCATGGCTCCGCTCGGCTCGCTCGATGGTCGTTTGGTCGTCATGCCTTGCGGCGAGCAACGGCGTCATGCGCGACGCCGGCACCGGACGTCCCGGGAACCAGGATACCGGCGCCAACCCGACTTCGTGGGCCACGGCTCCCGCCGGTCACACCTTCAACGTCGACGACTACAACCAATACGAGATCCGCACGTGCAAGAACCGCACGTGCGCCTACGGTTCGGCGACCGATGAGACTGCCGTCTATTACCTCAACGCCGACACCATGCAGGGCCACTGGACGTACGTCATGAACTACACGAAGCAGATCAAGGTCACCGGCGGCGGCGCGGTGCGCGTGCGCAACTACGACGACAACTGCCGCATGATCAAGAACTGCGGGCCGAACGGCACCGCGGCGAACCAGTGCCAGACGTTCTCGAACAACCGCAAGATCACCTTCCCCACCACTGTCATGCCGGTGCCGAACGGAACCCAGCCGGCGCCCAACGGCGGGCTGCTGCAACCGGCGCTGGTTGCGGAGCGCGACGCCAACTCCGCCGGTCAGTGGGTGCTCATCGACGTCGTGAGCGTCGATTCGGTGCAGTAGCGGCGATTGTCCTGATAGCTTGCGGCTGCTCGTCTCCGTGCCGGTCTCGGCGGCGACGAGCGGACGTGTAAACCGGCGCTCGCCTCTAGGCCGGTTGGGATCTGGTCATTTGGACCAAACCATCAAGAAAGGGGTGATTCCTTGATCGACAGGATTGCGTGGCGCTCGAAGTGGGTGGTCGCGGCGGCGCTGGCGGCGCCCCTGCTTCTCGCGAGGCCGGCAGCCGCGGACCAGAGGCTCATGGAGAAGGACGGCTGGGAGGTGTTCATCAACGGCCGGATTCAGACCTTCCTCAATTACAACGAGGGCCAGGGGAGCATCGCGGCCGGGTCGTTGTGGCTCGATACGGACGCCAACAAAGGGCTGATAGTCAACGGGCAGCCCTACAGCGGGCAAGTCAACGTGCTGGGCGGCGGCGTCCCCGCCGAAGAGGCGCTGCCCGAATTCACGAACGGCATGCACGCGGCAACCGACCAGGGCCTCGTGCGGGAGATGCGGCTCCGCAGCGGCTTCACGGGCAACGTCCTCGGTTTCGGGATCCGTAAGCGGCTTTCGGAGCGGACCGAGCTGCTCGGGTACACCGCGGTCACGGTCGGTGTCGACTCCGAGCAACGACGCAAGTTCAATGTCGTCAGTCCCGACTGGCGCGAGAGCTTCGTGCGTCTGACCTCGACCTGGGGCAGCCTGACGGTCGGGCGCACGCTGACGCTGTTCTCGCGCGGCGCGACCGAGATCACCTATCTTTACGGCTACCGCTACGGGCTCGGCTTTCCCGGCACGGTGTCGAACTTCAGCCAGAGCACCGCGGGCAGCGTCGGCTTCGGTGTCATGGGCAACGGCTTCGGCGCCGGGCTCGTCTACGCGACGCCCAGCCTGGGAGGGTTCCAGCTCAGCGCGGGGGCGTACGACGCCAATACCATCCCGACCACCACGTTGCTGAACCGCGCGCGCTGGCCGCGGGCCGAGTCCGAGGCGACCTTCGTCCGCACCTTCGGCAGCGCCAATCTCGTCAAGCTGTTCGTCAACGGTGCCTGGCAGCGACTCTACGATTTCGGCGGTACGACCATTTCCACAGACGTCTACGGCACGGGGTTCGGCGGACGGCTCGAGGTCGGGCCGGTGCGTCTCGGCCTCGCGGGGCACTGGGGCAAGGGCATCGGGGTGACGTATTCGTTCGAGCCCAACCTCGCGCTCTACTTCATCAAGCGGACGCAGGACGCCCTGAGCGACCCGGCGACCGCGTGCGGGATGGGTAACTACTCCGCGTGTCCGGGGCCCAAGATGCGAACCGTCGACGGCGGCTACGCGCAGCTCCAGATCGCGGTGCACAAGAAGCTCGACGTGCGCGCGGGCGCGGGCGTCACGCGTGTTCATCAGCTCCCGGAGGACCAGGTGCAAAATTGGAGGCTCGACCCCAACATGCTCGGCACGGGGGCGATCGATCCCCTCACGTCGGTCGGGTACATTACCGTCCGTCAGCAGATCGGCATCGGCGCCGGCCTGACCGCACATATCGACGACAACTTCCACTTCACGCTCGAATACTTCAACGCCACGTTCCAGTGGTACAAGCCCGTGCCGGCACGGCCCGATCAAGGGTACCCGTCGCAGACACTCCACTCCGTCAACGCCGGCTTCACGTACGACTTCTAGTTTGATCGGGGGCATTCGCTCGCCCGCTCGCTCGGTGCACCCCCGCGCCCTTGCTCGCTTCGGCGAAATGAATTCGACTGCGCTCGCCTTACCCGCAGGCGCCGGGGTCGGCGCAGTGATCGGCCAGATAGCGGTTGATGCGCCCGATCGCCCAGGCCGGGAGCTCGCCGACACGCATGGGTGGCATCAGCTCGGGCGAGCTCCTGGGCAGGGATAAACGGCGGCGAACCGCGGTCGCGGTCACCGGATCGATCCGGTCGATGGACTCGGCGTTGAAACGGGCGCGGCGCAGATGCGGCTCGGTCTTCGCGCTGTGGCAGCGGACGCACATCGCGCGCAGGATCTCGGGCGCCGTCTCGTCGTCGCGGGGCACGAAACCAACGGCGGCGGCGGTATCGGGGGCGAGGAAAGCGGTGGCGACCTCGACCGCGTCCTCGTCGGCGTGCCGTCGCAGGAACGCCGTGCGATCGGCGGCCACCTCGGCGCGCCGCCGCGGATCCGTCACGTCGGGCGCGTAGTAGGGGACGTTGAGCCCGCGCTCGCGCGACTCGCGTCGTAGCCTCTCCCAGGTCGGGCTCGCCCCGGTGCGAAAGCGCTCGCACAAGACTTCCCGGGTCGGGAAGTCGGTCTGCCCGTGCGGATAGTTGTAACGCTGACCATAAGGGCTGAGACGAACCAGCCCCTCCGCGTCGGTCACGAGGCTAGAGAAGATGTCGCCGCTCAGCGCGGCGTGCAGCTTGGCCACGGAAACACCGGCATAACGGCCCGCCGCACCCTCGACCGCGCGCAGGAGATCGAGACCGTCGGCCACAGCGACGATTTGCCCGGCGCTGCCGTCCGGCGGCGCCTCGGAGCAGAGCGAGCGCTCGTTGCCGCCGCGAAAGTGGCCCCAGTGCATCCAGGGAGTCATGGTCTGCCGCATGAGGAACTGCCGGTGCTCGCCCGGGCCGAACGGCCGGTGGCACGAAATGCAATCGAGCGCGGTGTCCTCGAGATCGTGGTCGGCATACAGCGTCCAGCTCGTCCATCCGCGTTCGATCTTTTCGGTCAGTAGGTCGTCGGGCGTGCAGCGCGTGCGATTGCACGCCTGCTCGAAGCGGAGCAGGTAAAAGTTGAAGTCGTACGTCGCGGGATCCAGCGCGGCGAGCTCGACCAGCTGTTCGCCGCGCGCGAAGCCGGCGACGGCGACCTGTTCGTAGGTCGGGCTGCGGCTCTTGTCGCTGATGTTCTGGAAAACGAGGACCCTCGGGTTGAGCGCCGAGACCGTGCGCGCCGACAGTCCCAGGGAATGGATCGTCGTCGCCGCCAGCATCTCGGCCGGCTGGTCGAGCCGCAGGACGCGGTAGAGATCGTCGAGACCGCGGATGGTCGGAGTCGTCTTGTTGCACAGCGCGAGCGCGAAACGATCGGCCGCCCCTCGGGAACAGACGCGGGCGGTCTGGGCCGGTCCGGTCCCGATACGCGCGAGCCAGACCTCGGCCGGATTGTGCCCGGGCCCGAGCGCGCGCTTGTCCGACCGCTGGCAACCAGCAGCGACGGCGACGCTCATGCCGGCGGCGAGGGCAGGGAGCAAGCGCCAACGCGTCATCGGGAAAATCATACCAATCTCGGACCGCGCTGCGGAACGGGGTAAGCTCGCCGCGTGAATAGGATCTCCGCGGAAGCGCTGGTGTTTGCGCTGCTGACCGCGGGGTGCGCAAACACTTCTGGCGTCGAGCGCCGGACGCTCGGGGACGGAAGCCAGCGCTTGAACTGCCGGACGCCGCTGACCCGTTGCCTGGCGGTGATGGACGAGGCGTGCCCGCGCGGGTACGAGATTCTGCGTGCCCGCCAGCAAGTCAACGTCGCGGGGCCGATGGACATCAGCCCGCCGTCCATCACCACCGAGGTGGATGCGCGGTGCCTCGGCGGCGTGTCGCCGCCGACCGTCACCGCCGCCCAGCCGGCGCCACCGCCACCGCAGGCGACTCCACGCTGTGTTCCCGGCGCTACGCAGGCGTGCGTCGGCGCCGGCGCCTGTCGCGGGGGACAGCAGTGCCTCGCCGACGGCGCCGCCTTCGGAACCTGCGACTGCGGCGCGAACGACCCGTCGCCGTCGCCGTCGGTGCCACCGCCCTCTGCTGGTTCACCGCCGCGCCCGTGACGTCATGCCCACGTCGGGCGTGGCGTCGCGACACGTGCGTTTGCTGACCGCTCAACCGCAGCGGCGCTGCGCTACTCGCCGAGCTTGCGGGCGGCGGCGGCGTAGGGGCCGTTCGGGAAGCGTTCGAGATATTCGATCGCGAGCGGGCGGGCGGCGGTCGTACCGCGCAGCTTGTGGACGAGGACCATCTGTCGGCCGAGCGCGTGGGGAGCGTAGGTGCCGTGAGGGTTCTCGGCGAGGTAACGATCGTACCAGTCGAGCGCGGTCTTCGACGCCGGCGTGCCGCCGTCGTCTTCGCTCAGGCCGCCCAGGAAGAACGCAGCCTCGCGGCTTTCGCGCGACTTGGGGAAGCGGTCGCGTTCGGCGAGCAACGCGCGGCGCGCGATCTCGCCCCGGCGGACGTAGCGGGCGGCGTCCGCGAGCGCTTGCAGCTCAGACACGGCGGCGTTCGAATACGTGCGGTCCATCCCGCGGCGCTCGGCCTCGGAGAGCACACCCTGGAAGTCGCCGGCGGCGACGCGCTTGGACCACGGCTCGTCGACGACCGCGGGCGCTGCGGTGGTCGGCGGCAACGGGCGCGCGTGCGACGGACGCGATGGGCCGGTGAGCGCGCGTGCCCGCGGATCCACGTGCAGCGGCACCCGCGCCTCGTCACGCGACAGCGACGGTTCGCCCGTCTGCGACGCCTGCGGCGCGGAGTCGAGGAAGATCTCGCTGTCGCGAACGTTGGCGGTCAGATGCTGGCCGGCCTCCATGGCGAGGCCACGCGTCGCCAGCGGACCGGTGACGACGACCGATCCTTTGTGCAGCTGGACGTCGAACACCTGGTCGGTGCCCGACCAGCGGACGTCGAACTCCGTGCCGACGACACGCACCGAGTAGGGGCCGGCGTCGATGGTCCACTTGGCGTGCGGGCGGTGGGTGACGCGGACCTGGGCGTGGCCGCTCTCGAGGAACACGCGGCTGCCGTTGGGGCCGAGATCGGTCACCCGGCTGGAGGTTCCGGGATCGAGCGCGAGACTCGAGCCATCGGAGAATCGCAGCTCCGTCGCTTGCTTGGCGGTGGCGTGCACGTAGCCGCCGTCGCTGATGCTGCCGTTGACGACCGCGAACGTCAGCGCGGCGTCGCGCGGATGCAACCACAACGCGGCCGCTCCTGCGGCCGCGGCCGCGAAGGTGAGTCCAACGAACCACGGCGTACGGCTGCCACCGCGCAGCGTGCGCTGAGCGACCGACTGCTCGAAGCGGACGAGGCCGGCCTGCTCGCGGGACGACATCCGGTCGTCGAAGGTCGCCTGGGCCAGGCCAACCAGGTCGGACACGGCGTGCTCGGAGGGAAGAGGTGTTTGGTCTACCGGACGGGTCATGAGCTAGTCTCTGTGTCTTCGGGTTTCGGCCTGTACTGAACCAGTAGCGGATCACGCTCGACAAGGAGCACGACGCGATTCCAAACCCGCGCCAGCCGCCGTTTGGTCGTCGCGAGCGAGAGGCCAAGCGCCGAGGCGACCTCGGTCAGCTCGAGCCCCTCCATGTAGCGCAGCGCGAACGCGGTGCGGTCGTTGACGTTGACGCGGTCGAGGATCTGATAGAAGCGGGTGAGCGCCTCGCGCGCGTCCGTGTCGGGCGTGACGATCTCGGTTTCCGCGGCGTCGGTGTCTTTCGACAGCCGGACCCAGCGCCGCACCCAGCGCCGGCGCAGCTCGTGGCGCGTCGTCAGCACGGTCACCGAGATGACGAAGGCCTTGAGCGCCTTCGGCTCGCGCAGGCCGCGCACCTTGTCGAACACGCACAAGAACACTTCCTGCGCGAGGTCCTCGATGTCGTGGCCGGGCCCGAGCGACCGCTTCAGCATCCGGAACACCATCGGCGCGAACCGCTGCCACAACACGCGGGGACCCTGAGGGTCACGGGCGATCATCGCGCGCGCGAGCGTCGCGTCATCGGCATCCGAGAGCGCTGCCCCGGGCAGTAGGATGAGGCGGGCCATCTCTCGTTCACGCATCTCGGGCATTTCGTAGAAAGGCGCTGCGATTTTCGTTAAGGCTGGCATCGACGCTCCTTCGCGCCATCACCCTCGCAAGTGACTTCGGCGAGGGGTGATAGCTCACAAATGTCGCCTGGCGACAAACGCGGACATGAGGAGACATCGGCACCCCTTGCCCACGCCGGGCAGCGTCATTAGCTTGACACGGCGGAAACACCGGCGCGGGCGGACTCGACTCGCGTCGAGGAAGCGCGAGCATGTCTGCACCCCAAGGCGCGCAGACACGCGGGGGAACCCGCGCTCGCGCCAGCTCATCACGGGAGGTGCGGAACCCTCCCAGGGTTTCGACTATTCGGTCGAGAACTTATGGACCATCGAGTGCTTGTAGGTCTGGCCGGGCTTCAAGATGACCTGGTCCTTCCAGGCCGGCACGTTGATGGCGTTGGGGAACTTCTGGGTCTCGATGCACATCGCGCTGTACTGGGTGTGCGTGCGGCCTTTGCCCTTGGTCGTCCCGTCCATGAAGATGCCGGCGTAGAACTGCACGCCAGGTTGGTCGGCCGACACGGTCATCACGCGACCCGATTTCGGATCCTTCACCTTCGCCACCGGCCGTAGCGCGTTCGGCTCCCCGTTCACGACCCAGTTCCCGTCATATCCGATCGGCGCATCCATTCCCGGCGACCCGGCGGCGACGAGGTCCTTGCCGATCAGCTTCGGCTTGGTGAAGTCGAACGGCGTGCCCGCGACCGGGATCACCTTGCCCTCGGGCGGCAGGCCGGGCGTGTACTTGTCGGCGAACAAGGTCAGCTCCTGATCCTTGATGTCGCCCTCGGTGGTGCCGTGGAGATTCCAGTAGGTGTGGTGGCACATGTTGATGATCGTCGTCTTGTCCGTCTTCGCTTCCATGTCGATCTTCAGCTCGTTGTCGTTGCTGAGCGTGTAGACGGTGGTCGCGGTGACGGTTCCGGGGAAACCCTCTTCGCCGTCCTTCGAGACGTAGGTGAACTTCACCGACGGCCCGGCCGGCGTCTCCTGCGGCTCGGCGGTCCAGATCACCTTGTCCCAGCCCTTGGTGCCGCCGTGCAGGTTGTTGGGGCCGTTGTTCGCGGCGAGCTTGTAGGTCTTGCCTTCGAGGGTGAAGGTCGCGTTCTTGATCCGGTTGCAGATGCGGCCGACGGTGCATCCGAAGTAGGGCGTCTTCTTCACGTAGTCGGCCACGTTGTCGTAGCCGTGGACGATGTCGGCCATCTTCCCCTTCTTGTCGGGGACGTGGAGCTCGACGATGATCGTGCCGTAGTTCGTGATCTTCGCGACCAGGCCCTTGCTGTTGGTCAGCGTGTAGAGGTCGACCGGTTTGCCGTCGACTTCGCCGAAGCCGGCCTTCTCGATCGCCTTGGCCTTGCCGGCCTTGGCGCCCTTTTCCTTCGCGCCCTTCTCCTTGGCGGCAGCCGCCACGCGATGGGTCACGCCGAACATCATGCTACCGACGGCAACGCAGCCTGCGACGACGAGGACCGACGACGATCGTTTCATGGGAGTTCCCCTCGGGGGTGAAGTGGACAGTGGCTTCATTAGTGACGCGGGGGTCGCACAGTAGCTCACATTTTCGAGTTTGCGGACCAGTATGAATTTGTGAGCCACGCAACCGCGTCGTCGCCGCTTTGAAATTGCCCCCATCCCTCAGCTGTTTCGACCGGAAGGCCACCATGACTTATTCAGCAGCAATACGGCCCGCGAGGATCAAGGCGCTGCTCGTCGCGGCGATGGCGCTCGGAATCTCCGCCGTTGCGTGCGTCGGCAACGTTGGACCGTCGAGTGCGCAGGGTACGGGCGGCAGCGGGACAGGCAACGCGAGCGGCGTCGGCAACAACACGGGAACCGGCAACGTCGGCAACGTGGGCGGCGGCAACACCGGCGGCGGTGGTAGCGCCTCGCCGGCGCCGTGCACGGGCGACCCGGTGATTGTGTCGAAGCGCATGGTCCGGCTCACGCTCAACCAACTTACGACGTCGATCCGCGCGTTGCTGGGAGACACCATCGCCGACCAGATCGCGAGCAACCCGGTGTACGCGAACGACCTGGTGGACGCGCAGCACCGCTGGTTTCCACCGCTGTCGAGCCCGCGTGAGGGATCGGTTGTGATTGACTCGATCTGGGCGACCGCCGATCAGATCGCCCAGCAAACCGCCAAGTACGTGCTCGACAACTTCGCGGCGGTCACCAAGTGCACGACCGCGACCGACGCGTGTGCGCAGAGCTGGCTGCGGAGCTTGGCCGCAAGCGCCTTCCGGCGTCCGCTGACCGCTGATGAGACCACGCGCTTCAACCAGCTCTACGCCGACCTGAAGGACGCGACCAAGGTCGGGCTGACGATCCAGCAGGCGGCGCAGTTCGGCGCCTACGCGGTCCTGGGCGCGCCGCAGTTCCTGTATCGGACGGAGTTCGGCACGGGCGCGACGACGATGGGCCCGCTGTCTGGGTACGAGCTCGCGAGCGAGCTCGCGTACTTCCTGACTGACGGGCCTCCCGACGCGATGCTGCTGGCCGCGGCCGCGGCCGATATGTTGTCCACGCCCGACCAAGTCACCGCGCAGGTGAACCGCATCCTGGCCACCCCGGCGGCGAAGGCCAATCTCGAGGCGGCGATGTTCGGGTACTTCGCGATCCCCAACATCGAGGGCATCGTCATCGACACGGGCAAGTTCACGACCTGGAACGAGGGTCTGCGCAACTCGCTCGAGCACGAGTCGGAGCTGTTCCTGCGCGACGTGCTCTGGAACGGCAAGGTCGCGGACCTGCTCACCTCGCGCACGTCGAGCATCAACGCGACGCTGGCGCCGTACTACGGGGTGTCGTTTCCGCCCGCCGGCGCGACGATGGACGGGGACGGATTCGCCAAGGTGGCGTTGCCGGCCGAGCGCGCGGGAATCCTCACCCAGGGAGGTTTTCTCGTCGCGCGCGCGCGACCGATGGCGGGGTCGGTGGTCGGCCGCGGGTTGCTGGTCAACGCCGCGTTCTTGTGCGCGACCAACCCGGCGTTTCCGAGCGAGCTCGCGCCCACGATCGACATGGTCAACGCGACGCTCGCGAACGAGACCGAGCGCGCCAAGGCGGACTACCGCAAGAACACGCCACCGTGCTCGAGCTGCCACGTGGGCTTCGATGCCTACGGGCTCGCGCTCGAGAACTACGACGGCATCGGCCGCTACCGGATGGTCGACGACATGGGGCGGCCGATCGACGCGTCGGTGAAGCTCCCGGCGCTCGCCGGCGGCGGCACGGTCGCGAACGCGGTCGAGATGGCGGCGGTGCTCGCCAACGGCGGCGCGTTCGCGACCTGTTTGAGCAAGAACCTGATCAACTTCGCGCTCGGCGAGACCGCGGTCGCGCTCGGAACCAACAGCTGCGCGGTTCGCAACGTCGCCGACGCGCTGGTCGCGGCGGGCGGCGACGGCTCGTTCGCGGCGATGGTCCGGGGCATCGCGTTGTCCACAACCCTCGCTTCACGCCTCCCGGGAGGTGCGCAATGAATAGGCCCTATCATCTTGCTCGTCGCTCATTCCTGCAGAGCGTCGGAGCCGGTGCCGTCGGCCTCAAGATCATGCTCCGCAACCTGGAGGCGATGGCGCAAGGGATGGCGCCGCCGCCCCGGTTCTTGATGACCCACTGGCCGGTGGGGACCGTCAGCTACTTGTTCGCGCCCACCGGCTCGGGCAGCGCGCTGTCGGGGCTGACGTTGTCGAACATCCTCAAGCCGTTCCAGACCGCCGGACTGCTGAACGACATGATCCTGGTGAACGGACTCAACAGCTCCGCGTATCACGGCGCGGGCGGCGGCCACGAATCGGGGACGCCGCAGACCAGCACCGGCGCGCGAACGCCCGGCACGCGGGCCAACGGCGGTGAGCAAGACGATGCGGTCTCGGGCGGCCCGTCGTGGGACCAGATCTTCCTCAAGTGCGTGCCCGGCTTGCAGACCTCGGGGGTGGGCTATGCCAACGCGCTTTGCGACGCGCGCGTCGACTCGCAGGAGACCTCGACGCAGTGTCTGTCGTATGGGTACGCCACGCGATCGATCGCGGCCAACCCGGCGGGAACGATGGTGACCGAAAACGTGCCGCAGCCGCCGGCGCTGAGCCCGCTGAAGTTGTTCCAGAACCTGTTCGGCTCGCCGATGATGGGCGGAGGCAGCGTCAGCGAAACCGCGAAGCTGTTGAAGGCGCGCAAGAGCGTGCTCGATTACTGCATGGGCGAGCTGTCGCGCCTGAAGACGCTCGCGCCCGGCGCCGAGAGCGCGAAGATCCAGGTCCACACCGACGCCATCCGCAAGGTCGAGCTGGCGCTGACCGAACAGATCAACATGGGGACGATCACGCCCACGTCGTGCACCGCGCCGCCGATGCCGGACCCGTCGCTGACCGGCAAGACCGGGTCGCGCGGCGACTACATGTCGCAGCCCACGCCGGCGGCCACCGACGACAGCCCGATCCACGAGCAGATCGGCAAGACCCACATGTCGATCCTGAAGGCGGCGTTCGTCTGCGACATGATCCGCGTCGGTACGTTTCAGTGGTCGCCGGGGACGAACCACGTCTCGTTCAAGGGCTTGTTCCCGAACAACCCGAACGGGATCTTCATGCATCACCCGACGAGCCACATCATCAACAACTCGACCGAGTCGAAGGGATCACTGCCGGCGGCGGGGCTGCATCAGGACGTGATCAATTTCTTGGCCAACGTGCAGACTTGGTACAACCAGAAGACCGCCGACATCCTCGCCGACTGGAAGACCACCACCGACGTCTACGGCGGCAACCTGCTCGCGAACACGATCGTGCCATACGTGACCGAGGTCGCGGAGACCACGCACAGCTACTCGCCGATGCCGGCATTCATCTTCGGGGGTAGCGCGCTCGGGATGAAGGGCGGCCAGTACATCAACACCAACAACCGGCCGCTCAACGACTTCTGGATTACGATCGCGCAGGCGTATTTCAAGACCACAGCGCCGCTCGACAGCTTGCCCGCCACCAACGCCGACGGCACCAAGAACACGTTCGTTCGCACCAGCGTCGCGCCGATCGCGGGACTGTGGGCAGCGCCCTGACGCAAGGTCGTCGTCAGCGACGGCGTCAGCAAGATCCAGTAAGGTCGCCCGCGCCGCCGGCGGCGATCCACCACGGCCAGCGCCCCATTACAACCGCACGCCCATCGCCAGCCCTTCGCCGGTGGGCAACACCGTCGCCCGGAAGCGGCCCCCGCGCGCGAGCGCCTGGTGGACGGCCTGCATGGCGGTGATTGAAACGGCGTGCTCGCCCGTCGGCTTGTCGGGGAGCTGGCCGAACAGGAACGCGTTGTCGAGCAGCACGACACCACCCATGCGGAGGTTGTCCGCGGCCCAGTCGAGGTACTGGGGGTAGCCCTCCTTGTCAGCGTCGACGAACACGAGATCGTAGGGGCCGCCCGCGACCAGGCGGGGCAGCACCTCGAGCGCGGGGCCGAGGTGGAGTCGGGCCCTGCCGGAGACGCCGGCGCGCCGGAAGCTCGCGCGGGCGACCTCGGCGTGGCGGGGATCGATCTCGATCGTGTCCAGCGTGCCGTCGGGCTCCATCCCGCGCAGCAGCGCGACGCCCGAGTAACCCCCGAGGGTTCCGATCTCGACCGCCTTTCGGGCACCGGCCGCCCGCGCGAGCACTTCCAGGTGACGGGCGTCGAGCGCGGCGATCTGGATGTCAGGAAGCCCGGCGGCGGCGCTGCGCGCGCGAATCTCGGTGAGCATCGAATCCTCGGGCGCGTACACCTGGGCCACGTACTTCGAGAGCCGAGGGTTCTCGCTGCCGAACGCCTTGTTCATGCGCGGACCCTGCCGCGCCTAAATCGAAGCGTCAACACCGATTCCAGCAGCATGAGCGCCATCAGTGCGGCGCCGAGCGCGTGCCACAGCTCGAGCCGCCGTTGGGGAGGCGCGCCCGCGGCGGCGCGAGCGCCCTCCCGATCGGGACGGGCGTCGTCGGGCAGCCGGGTGGGATCGGACTCGCGCGCGTCGAGCGAGACCACGAACGCGGCGTCGGCGCGCTCGGTCACGGTGCCGTCGGTGAGCGCGGCGCGAACCTTGTAGAAGCCGGGCTCGTCCGTCTCGGTGAACAGGACAGCGTGGCGCGTGCGCGGGTCGGTGGCGTTCGCGGCCGGCGTCAGCGAGCGCGACTCCCCGCTCGGCTTGAGGACCTCGAGCCGGCGCTCGTCGGCGCCGAGCGGGAGCTCGCGCCGGTCACCGACCGCCAGCTCGGCCATCGCCTCACCCGACGGCACGCCGGCGAGGAAGCGAGCGGCCTCCTGGACGAGCGGCAAGAACCCGGGGCGGATGGGCAGGTCGGTCCACTCGCGATCGACGGTGGTGGTCAGCAGCAGCGAGCGGCCGCGCCCGATCTCGGCCTCGACCAGCGCGGGTGCGCCGCTCTCGTAGCGGAGCACGACGCGGCGGCCGGGCGCGTCGGGCAGCGGCGCGAGCAGGTCGTATTGGAAGAACTTCGCCGAGGTCAGGCCTTCGCCGCGGGCGGGGAACGACGACAGCAGCGGGTGGCGGCGGTCGATGGGCGCCAGCCGCTCGGCCGGCCGCAGATCGACGGTCTCGCCTTCGCTCCGCGTGCCCGGCACGGCGGCGGCGCTGCGCTTGAGCCCGAGGGGCTGGGGCAGGATGCCGGTGGTCTGGTTCCAGGCATCGACGTCGACCTTGTCGCCCACCGAGATGAATAGGCCGCCGCCCGCGCTCACGTAACGGGCCAGCGCCGTCGCCGCTGCCGCCGACGGGCGGACAACGTTGGCGAGGAAGATGGCGCCGAAGCCGTCGAGCTCGCGGGTCGCGAGGTCATCGGGCAGCACGGTCGTGGGCGAGAAGCCCGAGCCGCCCGCGCGCAGCGCCGCTTCGAGGAAGAACGTCTCGTCCTCGGTGCGCACCGTGCGGGGGTCGCCGTTGACGATCAGCACGCGCAGTCGTCGCGACGCCTCGACGCGGCAAGCGCGCCGATCGTCGAGCGTGAAGCCGTCGCGGTCGATGATCACCTCCGCCTGGCGCGCGGCGGCGCCGCCGGCGACGCTGTGGACGAAGCGCTTCTTCACGCGGCCGCCGGCGGGGACGTCGACGAAGCCGCGCGCCACCTCGGCGCCGTCCAGCCACAGGGTGATGCCGAGGGCCTTGGCGGGCGTGCCGGCGTAGTTCGCGATCTCGGCCACGACCGCGATCCCCTGCGCGCCTTCTTCGGGCGCCGGCTCGGCAGCGAGCGCGACCACCGCGCGGTTCTCCCACGCGGCGCCATCGCTGACGTCGAGAACGACGATCTCCGGGCCGCCGGCGAGCGCGGCCGGCGTCACCTGCTCCCAGCCCGAAGCCTGCAGGTCCGTGATGACGTAGATGAGGCGATCCGCGCGCGGCGCCGCGGAGAGGATCTGCGTCGCGCGGCGCAGCGCGCCCGCGAAGTCGGCGCGTCTCGCCGATGCGGAGATAGCGCCCAGCGCGGCCAGCACGCGCGCGCGATCGGAGGACAGCTCGGGAATGGGCGCGCCCGCGGCGCCTACCGTCTCCGAGGCGAGCACGACCGCGATCTCCGAGTCGGCCGATAGGTTCTGGGCCAGGTGGAGGGCGCGCGCGCGGGCGGTCTCGAACATCGGCTCGCCGCGGCCACCGCGGCGCATGCTGGCCGAATCGTCGAGCACGACCACCGCGCTCTGCGAGCGGGTGGTGACTGCGGGCAGCTCGGAGCGGACCTCGGTGAAGGGACGCGCGAATGCGAGCGGCAGCGCGATCGCGATGGCTGTCCGCGCGAACAGCAAGAGGGCGTCGCGCAGGCGTCGGCGCGCCGACACCTCGCGCTCGGCGCGCATCAAGAGCTCCATCGCCGCGAACGGAATCTTCCGCGCGCGCCGCTGGCCGATGCGGTGGATGAACCACGGCAACACCGCGGCGGCGAGACCGAGCAGGAGGGCCGGGGCTAGGAAGTGCACGCGGTGTTTCTCGTCGTCGTCGTCGTCTGGGGCATGGTCGCGGTCATCATCGGTGGCGCTAAGATACTGTCGCACAAATAGCCGCAAACTCGCGCTGCGCGCGAGAGCGGCTACCGGTGCATCCGTTGCCGCGAGAACAGAAATGCGCGCAGCACCTCCGCGGGCGGCTCCGCCGTGGTCGCGAAGCGGTACTCGACGCGCGCCTCGACGCAGGTCTGGCGCCAGCGCTCGCGCAGCGCCGCCGACTCGCGCTTGAAGGACGCCGCCAGGTCGCGCGGGTCGACCAGCAGCCGCCGGGTGTCGTCGGGCTCGAGCCCCTCGAAGTCACTGAGGTGCTCGAACGGGAGCTCGACCTCGTCGGGATGGAGAATCTGGAACAGGACCACGTCGTTGCCGCGCGAGCGCAGCTGGCGCAGCCGGTCGGCGACGTCCGCGGGCGCGTCGAGGAGGTCGGTGTAGAGCACGATCAGGCTGCGGCGGTCGGCGATCTCGCCGACGTGGGCCAGCGCGCGCCCCGGCTCGGTCTTCCCCGCCGGGTAGACGCCGTCGAGCGCGGTCAGGAGGTCGCGGATGTGCCCCCCCCGCGTGCGCGGCGGCAGCACGTGACGCGTGCGTTCGTCGAAAACCAGCAGTCCCGCCGGGTCGCGCTGCTGCGCCAATAGGTACGCGAGCGCGGCCGCGAGGTAGCTCGCGTATGCGAGCTTGCTGACCCCCTCGCGCGCGTAGCCCATCGACGCAGACGCGTCCACGAGCAGGAACGTGCGCATCTCGGTCTCGTCCTCGAAGCGCTTGACGTAGTAGCGATCGACGCGGCCGACCGCCTTCCAGTCGATGCGCCGAATGTCGTCGCCGGGGGCGTACTCCTTGTGCTCCGAGAATTCGATCGACGCGCCCGCGTGCGGGTTCTGATGGGTGCCCGCGAACGCGCCTTCGACGATCACGCGCGCGCGCACCGCCATCGACCCGAGCTTGGCCAGATCGAGGGGACTGAGCTCCATCGGTTACCCGGGACGAATCGCGTCGACCAGCCGGTCCACCAGCGCGTGCGCGTTCACGCCGTCGGCCTCGGCATGGAAGTTGGGAAGCACGCGGTGCACCAGCACCGGCGGCGCCAGCGCGCGGACGTCTTCGATCGACACCGCGTAGCGCCCGCCGAGAATGGCGCGCGCCTTGGCCGCCAGCACCAGGTACTGCGACGCGCGCGGTCCCGCTCCCCACGACACGTACTTCTTCACGAAGTCGGGCGCGTTCGGCTCGCCGGGGCGGCTCGCGCGTGTGAGCGCGACCGCGTGCGCGATGACGTGCGGCGCGGCCGGCACCCGCAGAACCACGTCCTGCAGCTCGAGGATGCGCTCCGGCGATAGCACCTTCCGCAGCACGACGCGGTGGGGCGCGGTCATCTGCTCGACGATTCGGGCCTCCTCGGCCGCAGACGGGTAGCCGACATCGATCTGGAACATGAACCGGTCGAGCTGCGCCTCGGGCAGCGGATACGTGCCCTCCTGCTCGATCGGGTTCTGGGTCGCGAACACCAGAAACGGGAGCGGCAACGGATACGTCTGACCGCCCGCCGAAATACGCGACTCCTGCATCGACTGCAGCAGCGCCGCCTGGGTCTTGGGCGGGGTTCGGTTCACCTCGTCGGCGAGTACGACGTTGGCGAAGATCGGCCCGCGCACGAATCGGAACACGCGCCGCCCGGTGGTCCTGTCCTCCTCGAGCACGTCCGTGCCGGTGATGTCGGACGGCATCAGATCGGGCGTGAACTGGATCCGCCCGAACGACAGCGCGAGCGCGTCCGCCAGCGTCTGGATGAGCAGCGTCTTGGCCAGCCCGGGGACGCCGACGAACAGGCAGTGGCCACGCGCGAACAACGCGACAAGCAGGTGCTCGATGACCTTCTCCTGGCCGACGATGCGCTTGCCGATCTCGGCGACCAGCGCGCGGCGTACCGCCGCCACCTCGTGCACCGCATCGAGATCGCGCTCCGGGTCGACGAACGGAAGCGGCGTCGGCCCCGGATCCTCCACCACCTCGGGCAAGGAGCTCGAAGCCCCGGGGTCTCGCATCCGGTCCAGGATGCCACGCGCGACGCCCCGTTTCCATCTCGTCCACCCGGAAGGCTTGAAAACCGAAGGCAAAAGCGTTACCGAAGTGCCAGGAGAGTGACCATGCTGCGACGAAGAACGGTGCTGGCTGCTGCTGCCCTGGTCGCGGTCGTGTCGTCGCCCCGTGTGGCGACCGCCGACGCGTGGAGCGGTCAGAAGGGCAAGATCTTCGTGAGCGACACCGAGTACGTGTCGGGCTACGCGTCCGACGCCGCGATGATCGCGGGGATGAGGAAGCAGTCCAAGACCGCGTTCAAGGGCGCCGGGATCTGGAACCTGAATCTCATGATCTTCCTCAAGGAGCCGGCGGGCGGCGATAAGGTGAACGTCGTGTACTGGGACGTCACCAAGAAGAAGGAGCAGATCGACTACACCGAGGTCGCGGTCAAACCAGACCAGAAGATCGTGCAGCTGAACGGCGTCGGGCTGTCCAAGGAACGCGGCTTCGTCAAGGGCCACCGCTACGACATCGTGGTCACCCGGATCATCGGCCGCAAAGAGAAGATCTACGCGAAGACGACGATCTCGCTGAAGTGACCGGGGCTCGGATCGTGACCGGGGCTCGGATCGTGACCGGGGCTCGGATCGTGACCGGGGCTCGGATCGTGACCGGGGCTCGGATCGTGACCGGGGCTCGGATCGTGACCGGGTCGCGGTCCACGCGTGTCGTCTCGCTGGTGGCCTGGGCGGTCGCGGTCGTGTTCGCGGCCACCGGATGCCGCGGGCGCGGTCGCGCCAAGTCGCCCCGCCCCGAGGCGGCGCGCACGCCGTACGAGCGCGCCGCGGAGCTGGTCGCGCGCATGACGACGGGCGAGAAGATCGCGCAGACCATGACCGCGGCGCCCGCGATCCCGCGCCTCGGCGTTCCGCGCTACGACTGGTGGAGCGAGGGCTTGCACGGCGTCGCGCGCGCGGGCCGCGCGACCGTGTTCCCGCAGGCGATCGCGCTCGCGGCGACGTTCGACGACGCGCTCTTGCGCCGCGTGGCTGACGCCATCTCCGACGAGGCGCGGGCGAAGTTCAACCAGGCCGAGCGGCGGGGCGGGGGCGGCGGCCGCTACCAGGGGCTGACGTTCTTCTCGCCCAACCTCAACATCTTCCGCGACCCCCGCTGGGGGCGCGGCCAGGAGACGTTTGGCGAGGACCCGCTCTTGACCGCGCGCATGGGCGTGGCGTTCATCGCCGGCATGCAGGGCGACGACCCACGCTACGCCAAGACCATCGCCACCGCGAAGCACCTCGCCGTCCACAGCGGCCCCGAGGCCGAGCGCCACCGCTTCAACGCGCGCCCGAGCGCGCACGATCTCGCCGACACGTACCTGCCCCAGTTCGAGGCCGCCGTGCGCGACGGCGCGGTCGGCTCGGTGATGGCCGCGTACAACCGGCTCGACGGCGAACCTTGCGTGGCGAGCGCGACCCTGCTGTCGGACACGCTGCGGACGAAGTGGATGTTCCCCGGGTACGTCGTCGGGGACTGCGGCGCGGTCGACGACATCTACGCGAACCACCACGTGGCGGCGTCGCGCGCCGAGGCCGCAGCGTCCGCGCTCCGCGCCGGAACCGATCTCGACTGCGGCCGCGCGTATTCGACGCTGGGCGCGGCGCTCACGCATGGCCTCATCACCGAGCGCGATCTCGACCGCGCGCTGGTACGGCTGTTTGGCGCCCGGTTCTGGCTGGGGATGTTCGACCCGCCGGAGCAGGTGCCGTGGTCGGCGCTCGGGCCCGAGGTGATCGAGTCGGCCGCGCACCTGGCGCTGGCGCGCGAGGCGGCCGGGCGATCGATCGTGCTGCTCGAAAACCGCGGCGGGGTGCTGCCGATCGCCGCCGGCGTGCGGCGGCTCGCGGTCGTCGGGCCGACGGCCGACAACCTGCCCGTGCTGCTCGGCAACTACAACGGCACCCCCTCGCACCCGGTCACGGTGCTCGACGGCCTGCGCGACGCGGCCCGCGCCCGCGGTGTGGAGGTCTCGTACGCGCGCGGCGCCCGCCTGCTCGACACCACGGACGCCGATCTCGCCGCCGCGGCACGCGCCGCCGCCGGGAGCGACCTCACCGTGGCGGTGGTCGGGCTCGATCCGCGCCTGGAAGGCGAGGAGGGCAGGGGCAGCGAAGCGCGCCTGAACCCCGCCGGCGATCGCGCCGACATCGAGCTCCCCGCTGCGCAGCAGCGGCTGCTGGAAGCGGTGGCGGGGACCGGCAAGCCGCTGGTCGTCGTGCTCACCGGGGGCAGCGCGCTCGCGGTGCCGTGGGCCGCGGCGCACGCCGCCGCGATGCTGGTCGCCTGGTACCCGGGCAGCGAAGGCGGCCACGCCGTTGCCGACGTGTTGTTCGGCGACGCCGGCCCCGCCGGTCGGCTGCCGTTCACGATGTACCGCGCCACCACCGACCTGCCGCCGTTCGACGACTACGCCATGCGCGGCCGCACCTATCGGTACTTCGAGCGCGAGCCGCTGTACCCGTTCGGTCACGGGCTCGCGTACACGCGCTTCCGTTATGCGAATCCGGCGCTGGCGCTGTCGCGCGTGAACGGCGGCACGGTCGCGGTCGACCTCGAGAACGCGGCCGGGCGGGGTTCCGACGAGGTCGTGCAGGTGTACGTGATTCCCGCGACCCGCAAGCTGTACGCGCCGCGGCGCTGGCTGGCGGCGTTCGCGCGCGTGACGCTCGCTGCGGGCGAGAAGCGCACCGTGCGGCTGTCGCTGCCGCCGCGGGCGCTGACGCTCGTCGACGTGAATGGCGAGCGTCGTCTGCTGGCCGGTCAGGTCACGATCGCCGTCGGCGGTGGTCAGCCCGACGCCGGCGGCCGCTATTCCGGCGACTCGCTAGGCGTCACTGCAACGGTCGATCTCGGCGAGGACACGGCGCGGAGGTAGGCGCGCGTTCATCGCGCGGGTCAGCGCTGGCAGCCGGACGGATCGAATCCCAGCGCGTCGACGTCCATACGGACGGCGGTCACGATGTCGGTGGCGTCCAGCACAAACAGCGTCGCGTGCAGGTCGATCGTCGCGCCGCCGTCGCCACGGCCGAACCCGATGCTCCCGAGCGCGCCGATCGCGCGGGCCCCCGCCTCGGCGCAGGGGCCATGCGAGGCGCTCACGTCCCAGTTGCCGGGCGCGATGGGGAGCGTCGAGTTGCTCGCTGAGGGGATGACGTTCAGGCGTGTACAAACGTCGCCGACGGTCTTGGTGACCGTGATGAGCCCGTTGTTCATGGCGTGATCGTAGACGCAGTAGCCAGCGCTTCCGGAAGGTTCGGGCGGACCCGAATCCGCACAGCAGAAGTAGCGAACGCCAGCCGAGCAACCGGCGGTCGCGCAGTTCACCGGCGGAGGTTGGACGATCACGGGCGCCGACTCGCCGCGCGCGGGGTAGTAGCAGCCTCCCCACATGGGCGGGCCGCAACATCCGCAGCCGCAATCCACGACGTAGCCCACATTCGCCGGGCAGGCCGCGTTGCTCACGGTTCCACCAGAACCGCCGGTACTGGGCCCTGCCGCGCCGCCCGCGGGGCCGCCTCCGACTCCGGCGGAACCGACGGCGCGCGGCGGTGACATGGTGCCGGCCGAGCCGCCCGTGGGATGCCCGTCATCCAGCCCGGGCAAGGCCTGATGGCAGCCCACGAACGAGACCACCGCGACCGCCGCCAACGGGATTCCGCGCATCGGCGTCAGGTCACAGCATGGTCCATGCCAGCGAGATCGCCGCGGAGGAATCGGCGCTGGTCGCCGTCAAGTCGCGCGAGTCCGGCCACGGGCCTCAGTTTTCTGGTGCTAGCCTCCGCTGCATGCGCGCGTCACGTGTCCTGTTGTCGCTGCTCGCGTCGTCGTCCGCGTGCGCCACCGGACCCTCGCCAGCGAGCGCGCCGGCGCCGGCGGCCGCTATTTCACCGCCCCCGCCGCCCGCTCCCCTGCCACCACCCACCGCGCCGCTGCCACCCGCGGCGCAGCCCCCCGAGATTTCCCCGGCGATCCGCGCCGCGGTCGACGCCCCGGACCGCAGCGAAGCCGATCGCGCTCTCGATGCCGGGCGGCATCCGGCGGAGCTGCTCGCGTTCGCGGGCGTCGCGCCCGGGATGCGCGTCGCCGAGCTACAGGCCGGTGGTGGCTACACCGCGGAGCTGCTCGCCCGCGCGGTCGGGCCGGCGGGGAAGGTCTACGGCCAGAACAGCCGCTTCGTGCTCGAGCGCTTCGCGGCCAAACCGTGGGCCGAGCGACTGGCGAAGCCCGCGCTCGCCAACGTCGTGCGCGTCGACCGCGAGCTCGAGGATCCGGTGCCGCCCGAAGCCGCCGGGCTCGACGCCGTGTTCCTCGTGCTCTTCTATCACGACGCCGTCTGGCAGAAGGTCGATCGGCCGCGCATGAACGCCGCCATCTTCCGCGCGCTCAAGCACGGCGGGCGCTTCGTGGTCATCGATCACAGTGCGCGCGTCGGCCGCGGCATCGGCGACGCCGAGGCCCTCCATCGCATCGACGAGGGGGTCGTGCGCGACGAGGTTCAAGCGGCGGGGTTTCGCCTCGCCGCCGAGGGCGCGTTCCTGCGCAACCCCGACGACCCACGCGACTGGAACGCCTCGCCGCGCGCCGCCGGCGACAAGCGCGGGACCAGCGATCGCTTCGCGCTCGTGTTCGAAAAGCCGTAGCGGCCAGCGCGTCGGCTAGCGCGCGGCTCTCATCATTCGTCACATCGTCCGGGCGCGCGCCTCGACTGCCCCCGTTCGCGTTGACTCGGGTTGAACGCGCGGCGGTGCCCGACCCGTCGCGTGTCGTCCCTCGAACCCCGCCGCCCGGTCGGCAACATCCGCCGATTCAAGTGCTCGCACCCGCCGGCCGCTCGACAACAGACAGCGCCGCGCCGCAACCAATCCCCCGCCGCGCCGAAACCGGAACATGCGCGCAATCAAGAATGGGAGAAGACGGCAGCTGCGTCTGCCGCTCGAAGCGGCGAAGACCTGGGGCGGAGGACGAAAAGGGGCGGGGCGAAAGCCGCGAGGCCGTCCGTCGATGCCGCACCTAACGCGCCCCAAGCTCGAGCCGCGGCATCCCGTGCAGGTCACCATCCGCGCCGCGCCCGGGCTTCCGTCGTTGCGCTCGGCGCGCGTGTTCGCGGCGCTCCGCCGCACCATCGCCCGCGCCTCGGTTGACCGGTTTCGCGTCATCCACTTTTCGATCCAGCAGGACCATGGGCACTTCATCGTCGAGGGTGACGAGCCCCGTCGCGCGCGGGGCGGCGTGCACGGGCTGGCGATCCGCTTGGCGCTCGCCGTCAACCGCGCGGTGGGACGCAAGGGTCAGGTGGTCACCGATCGGTATCATGCGCGACCGCTGACGACGCCGCGGCAGATGCGGACGAGCATGATTCATGTGCTACTCAACTTTCGGAAGCACCTGCGCGCGCCGGCGTGCATCGATCCGCGAAGCTCGGGTCCGCACTTCACCGGGTGGCGGCACGCGCCGGCCGTGTCCGCCGAGGCGCCGGCGACGGTTGAGCCGTCCACCTG
>WNGA01005085.1_pt1 | contig 57096 bp, 60 predicted proteins | sample 5400061 | NCBI WGS metagenome assembly WNGA01 (sample SAMN13153366, study PRJNA577476) | soil metagenome | isolation source: 100 cm soil or saprolite under grassland replicate 2 | place: USA:California | collected 2016-06-15
CGCCCGGCTAAGACACGTCCTTTGCGGCGCTAGCCCCTCGAGCCCAGTCGTGTGCCTGGCACGTGACGGGGCCGCGCCGGACGCGTAACAAAAGACCCCGCGTGGGCGTCGAGGGACTTCGCCGGCGCTACGGTCAACCGCGATGGGTCGCCCGCATCGCTACCTCACCGCCGGCGCGTATTACCACGTCACGACGCGCGGCAACAACAAAGCTCCGATCGTGCTGGACGACTGGGACCGCGTCGTTTTCGTGCACATCCTTCGGCGCGTGGAACGCCGCTACGGCTGGCGCACCCACGTCCGCTGCCTGATGGGGAACCACTACCACCTGGTCGTCGAAACGCCGATCCCGAATCTCTCCGACGGCATGCCGACCTAAACGGCGCCTACGCGCGCGCCTTCAACGAACGGCACCGCCGCTGCGACTACGTCTTTGGCCGACGCTTCTGGGCCAAGCTGATCGAATCGGAGGAGCAGTACGAAGCGACGCTCGAATACGTCATCCAGAACCCGCTCCACCACGGGTTCGTTCGCCGGGCCGAACAGTGGCGCTGGACGTCGGCCCCCCGCTCACCGCCCGAGACGTCAAGTCGAACGTGGAGGGCTACTCGGAGATGTCGGACGAGGCCTTCGCACGCCGTTTCTACTCCGACCGCGCCGAGCTCCTCGCACTCGGGGTCCCCCTCAAGTCACAGCGGGACGAGTTCACCGGCGAGGAGCTGTACACCCTCCGTTCGGAGAACTATTTCCTCGACGAGCTCGAGCTCGACGACGACGAGCTCGCGGCCCTGCAGACCGCGCTGTACCTGCTGGAAGGAAAGTTCGCGTACGCGGAGCCGCTCCGGCTCGCCCTCCAGAACCTCGCGTTGGGCAGGCCTGGATTCGACGAGCCCGCCACCGACACTGCTGTACGCGTCGAGGTGCTGGATCCCGACTACTCGCCGGAGATGCCCGGCCGGCTCGGGAAGCTCGAAGGCGCGATCTCGAAGCAGCGGACCATCAAGTTCCCGTACTACTCGATCTCCCGCAACCGGCAGAGCGAACGCACCCTCAACCCGTACGGGCTCCTGTCGGACAACGGCAGCTGGTACGTGGTTGGCCAGGACCTCGACCGCAAGGACATCCGCACGTTCCGGGTCTCGCGCATTCGCGGAGACATCCGCTTCGCAACCCGCCGCGAGCGCGATTTCCGGATCCCGGCCGACTTCGACATCGACGTCTACCGCGGCCGGCCGCCGTGGCAGATCGGCGACATCCTCGGCGAGGCCCGGATCGAGCTCGCCGGCGACACGGCCTGGTGGGTGGAACGCGCGTATGGGAACGCCGGCCAGCTCGAGGATGGGGTCTTCGTCACCGAGTATTCGACGCCATCGCAGCTCGCTTCCTGGATCCTCCGCCAGGACGGAAGGGCGATCCCCATCGAGCCGGACGAGCTCCGCAGGGAGGTGGCCCAGGCGCTCCGCACGGTCCGCGAGCGCCACGTGAGCGCACCTCCGAAGCTCGCAGCGGAGGCGCCGGCGACCCGGATCGACACCGTGGGCGAACGGCCGGCCGGGCCGGTCGTCCCGGAGCGCTTCGCCGTCCTGCAGGCTCTGCTCGCCTATCTCCTCGCCGCCTGCGGGGAAGAGCGCGACGCTGTGATCTCGGCCCGCGAGATCGTCGAACGCTTCCACATTCCGGAGGAGGAGCTCGAGGAGCACCTTCAGCTGCTCAATCTCGTCAACTTCGGCGGCGGCTGCTACACCGTCTACGCCGCACTCGAGGGCGACGAGGTGCATGTCGACAAGGAGCTCTACGGCGACACCTTCCGTCACGCGCCGCGCCTGACTCCGCTCGAGGCGCGCGCGATCCGCCTCGCGCTGGAGTTCGTCGGGCCGATGATCGCGGCGGACGCGCACACGCCGCTGGATCGCGTCCGCCGGAAGCTCGAGGAGACGTTCGGACAGTTCGAGCTGTCGCAGACGCCGGATCCTCATGTCGAGGAGGCCGAAGCCGACCTGGTCGCGACGCTAACGGAGGGTATTCGCGAGCAGCGCGTCGTCGAGATCGCATATCAGAAGGAGGGCGAGCAGACCTGGTCGAACCGCTTGGTCGAGCCGTACTCACTCGAGCGCGAGCTGCCGAACTGGCGCGTGCACACCTGGGACCGGAGCCGCGACGCGGAGCGGAGCTTCCGGCTCGACCGGATGCGGAGCGCGACGGTCACAGCTGAGACCTTCGAGCCACGTGCCGGGTTCCAACCACGTGGATTCCGCGACGCTCGCACCGCAAAGGTCCTCTATCTCAAGGGTGTTGCCGCCCGCTGGGCCGTCGAGCGCGGTGCGACGGCGCTCAAGGACGGGACCGCGCTGGCGGAGATGCCTGTCGGCAGTCCGGAGTGGCTGATCGGCGAGATCCTCTCGCAGCGCGGGGAAGCGATCCTGCTCGAACCCGAGGAGATGCGGAAAGAGGTCGCCTCGCGTGCCCGGGAGCTGGCCGGTGAGCTCGGCGTTTCACGCCTTCGCGCCCGCGCCTAGCTCTGCTCGGATTGACGCTCCTCGATTCGCCGCACCGTCCAGCGCGCCTGCTCGCTTAACAGGTCGTCCTCGTCCGCCAGGAAGGTTTCCGCCAGCTGGACGTCGTCCGGCTCACCCGTGTTGCCGAGCGCAATGAGCGCGTTTCGGCGGAGATAGCGGGCATCGTTCCTCGGCACGTAGAGCCGGTCATAGCGCTGCCTGAGCTCGTCTGCGTCACCGGTGAGCCAGTCGACGAGCCGGACATGCGGCGTCGCGGTCTCGGGAAGGGTCTCGCCTGCGCGGCGCCGCTCGATGCCGCGGTTCCAGGGGCAGACGTCCTGGCAGATGTCGCAGCCGTAGACCTGCTCGTCGAGCTCGGCGCGGTATCCCTCCGGAATGGACGCGGGCGCCTGCGTCCAGTAGGACAGGCACTTCGTGGCGTCGACGACGCCCGGCTCGTCGAGCGCTCCGGTCGGACAGGCGTCGATACAGAGCGTGCAGGAGCCGCAGTCCAGCTCGAGCGGCGGCGTTGCCTCGACCTCGACGGTCGTGATGAGCGTCCCCAGCACCACCCACGAGCCGTGGCGTCGCGTGATCAGCATCGTGTTCTTGCCGTAGAAGCCCACACCCGACCGCACGGCCGCCTCGCGGTCGACGTGCTGGTTCGCGTCCACGAGCACGCGGTACTCGCCGCCGAGGCGCCGGCCGAGCTCGTCGAGCCGCTCGCGCAGGAAGGCGTAGCCGTCGTACCAGGTATACCGGGCGAGCCGCCCTTCGCCCGCCTGGAGCGGCGGCTCCGGCGCGTAGTAGCAGTGTGCAGCCGAGACCACCGTGGACGCTCCCCGGAGCAGCTTCTCGGGATGGCACGACACCTCGGGCTGCGCCATCGTGAAGCGCATGTCGGCGAAGAGCCCGCGCGCCTTCCGCTCGCGGATGTGTCGCTCCGTGCCCGTGTAGGCCGACGCCGGAGCCGCGCCCACGACGTCGAGCCCGAGCTCCTGGGCGAGTCGATCTAGCTCGGCCGCGTTCATGTGGAAGATTGTGCCGGTGAAAGCCGTGCGCATCCATGAGGACGGCGGTCCCGAGGTGCTCCGCTACGAGGACGCGCCCGACCCCGTGCCAGGCACGGGCCAGGTCCTGATCGAGCTACGCGCCGCCTCGCTGAACCGCCTCGACGTCTGGATCCGGAAAGGTCTTCCCTCCGTGCCGAAGCCCCGCATTCTCGGCGCCGACGGCGCGGGCGTCATCGTTTCCGGGGACGGGTTCGAGCCCGGGGAGCGCGTCGTGATCAATCCGGGCCTCGATCATGGCGACGGTCGGATCACCGTTATCGGCGAGCACACCGACGGCACCCATGCGGAGCTGATCTCGGTGCCGGGCGAACAGGTCTACCGCCTGCCGGACGGACTCGACTTCGAAGCAGCGGCGGCTTTTCCGCTCGTGTTCGAAACGGCGTACCGCATGCTCTCGACGAAGGCAGCGCTGCAGGAAGGCGAGTGGGTCCTCGTCTGGGGAATCGGCAGCGGCGTGTCAACGGCATGCCGCTCGAGCGTGCACGCGAGCTCGGTGCAGACGCGACCTTCGATCACGGCACGGACGATGTGCCTGCAGCCGTGAAGGAGCTCACCGGCGGCGGTGCGCACATCGTCATCGACCACGTTGGGGAGGCAACCTGGAAGCGGTCGCTGGATTCCGCGCGGCCGGCGGGGCGTGTCTGCGTCTGCGGTGCGACGTCAGGGCCCAATCCTCCGGCGAATCTTCATCGCATCTGGTGGAAACAACTGACCGTCTACGGGTCCACCATGGGCTCGAAGGAGGACTTCGAAGCCGTCTACGAACTGGTCACGAGCGGCAGGGCGGTGCCGGTGGTTGATGCCGTCTTTCCGCTCGCGGACGCCGCCGCAGCACACGAACGGCTCGAGGCGGGCGAGCAGCTCGGCAAGATCGTCTTACGGATCCCCGCCTAACCCGGCGGGGGGAGAGCTAGGCGAGGTTTAGCCGCGCCCGAAAGTGCACATCTTGTCGGCGGGGGCTGGCGCGAAGAGGTCTCGTTCGGGACGAGGGGACAATGTGAGCCTCCCGAGCGTTATCCGCTTTCCGCGCCGGCCCCTTGATCCCGTTAGGCAGCGCCGGCGACGGCGACGAGTGTCGCGCGAGGGCCGCCGCCAGCACGGAGGAGTTCCGGCTCCTCGCGCCGGATGCTCTCAAGGGTCCCGATCACGCGTGGGCAGAACTGTGTCCCCGCGTTTGACCTCAACTCCTCCAGCGCCGCATCGACCGAGCACGCGCGGCGATACGGACGGTCGCTTGTCAACGCGTCGAACGCGTCTGCCACGAGCGTGATCCGCGCCGGCACGGGCACGTCCTCGCCGGCAAGGCCGTCGGGATAGCCGCCGCCGTCGATCCGCTCGTGACTCGAACGCGCGATCTGCCGGACGATGGGATGGAGATCCACCTCGGCGAGGATCTGCTCGGAGATGACGGGATGGCGGTGCATCACGGCCCATTCCTCGGCATCAAGTGGTGCGGGCTTGTTCAAGATCCGTTCAGGGATTCCGATCTTGCCGACATCGTGCAACAGCGCGCCAATCTCGATCGCCTCGAGCTCCTCGCCGGCGTAGCCGAGACGCCGAGCTAGCGCGACGGCGATCTGCGCCACTCGCTCGGTGTGGCCACCGGTGTAGTAGTCCTTTGCCTCCATGCTCCGAGACAACGCCGCGATCGTGTCGCGATGGACTTTGCGCACCCGGTCTGCCATCGCCAACAGCTCGTCGTTCGCTCCGCGCAGCTCATCGTTGGCCTGGCGCACCTCGTCGACCGCTTCGCGCGTTCGCTCTACGTACTGTCGTACCGAGAAGACGAGGACGGCCGGCGGCAGCGCAAACGCCACCAGGCCGACGACGCCCAGCTTCTCGTAGGCCAGGGCCGAGGCGAGCGCGAGCGGGCCGTAAGCGAGGAAGTGAAAGCGCGCCCAATGGAAGCGCTCCTTCCAGACGGCGCGAAACGGAAGCGCTTCCGCGAAGCTCATTGCGAGACAGAGGGAGCCCAGATTCACGAGTGCGTAGGCGCTTCCAGCAAGCGTTGCCGCAGCGAGACGGACGGCGGTGTTGCCGTTCAGCGAAGTGATCCCGTGGTACACGCCCGCTGCGGCCGCGGCGGCTAGAGCGAAGTTTGCTGCATCGAATATGGCGCGATAAAGGACTCCTCTCGTGCGGATCCATTGACACATGGCCGCAACGGCGGCGATCGCCATCGCGGACCCGGGCCCGAGAAGGTAGCCCGCAGCGAGCAGGCCGAGGGCCGAGACGCCGATACTGCCGCGGCCGTAGATCTCGACGGAGAAGAGCTGGAGGATGAGCGTCAGGGCGAGCAGACTCGCGAACGCGAGTGGTTGTGCCTCAACGACCGAGAAAGCGGCGGGTGCCAGCAACACGAAAGTTGCGCTTGCGGTCATCGCCGCGGCCGTGATCAAGAGATTCACATAGGAATCTCGCTCGAGGTTCCGGGGCGCCGTCGTCGGGTGATCGTTCATCGCGGCACGGCGTTGGTTACCGCCAGAGATCGAAGAGGGTGTCGTCCCCGTTCCAAGAGCCCGAGTTCCAGCTCCCGGAGTTCCAGCTTCCGGAGTTCCAGCTCGCCGAGTCCCAGTCCGCGAGCGAGTTCCAACTCGCAGAGTTCCAACTCGCAGAGTTCCAGCTCCCGGAGTTCCAGCTTCCCGAGTTCCAGCTGGCCGAGTCCCATTTCGACGCGACGGTGCCGTCTTTGAGGCAGCTGGTATTCGGCGCGCAAACGAGTGCGGAAACGCTTTGATTAGCGCGACCTGGCGTCCCGGCGTAGTTGTATGACGAGCTGAGGCTGAGCGAGCCGACCTTCGAGTCTCTCGGCTTGGATCCCTGTTTGGCGATCAGCGCCCACTTGACGTTGTCTGGACTCCAGTCCGGATGCCACTGGTAGATGATCGCCGCCGCACCGGCAACCTGTGGCGCGGCAAAGGACGTGCCGTTGATGGCTGCGTAGCCTGGATGGACTCGGTTCGCCGAGGGCGCACGACCGTCCAGATACGTTCCAGCCGGCAATGGTGCCGCGATGGCTCGTCCCGGCGCGACCAGCTCTGGTTTGTTGGTGCTGTCGACAGTCTTTCCGCTCGACGACCATGTGGCGTAGGTGTCGTCTCCCGGTCCACTCGTTCCCATCGTGTCGAAGGCGCCGACCGTAAAGGCGAGCGGGTCGTTCGCGGGCGCATAGTCGATCTGACCGGCGCCGCGGTTGCCTGCGGAAACAGCCACAAAGACTCCACTTGCCCACACTCGCTCGATCGCAAGGTCGAGCAGGCTCTCGGTGTACGAGCTCTTGACTGTCTCCGTCAACGAGAGATTGACGACGCGGATGTTGTAGGCGTGCGCATTGTCGAAGACCCACTTGAGTGCGGTGATCACGTCGCTCGTGTGGACGCCATCCGAGCGGTTGATGTTCAGCGCGTAGACGTTTGCCCTCGGAGCGAGGCCAATGAATTTTCCGTCCGGGCTGTAGCCCGCGGCGACGCCGGCAACCATCGTGCCGTGGCCGACCGTGTCGTCGAGGGACCCGTTCTGTCCGTCCAGCGCGACCTGGACAAGCCGAGTGCCGAAGTCCGGCGACGGCGTGACACCGCTGTCGATGATCGCAATACCGACACCCTCACCGGTCGCACCCGCCGACCAAGGATTCGACGCAGAGTCTCGACCCGGATAGATGGTCGCCAGGGATGCTGTCGAAACCGAGCCGGTGGCCGTCAGGCGTACCGGCGAGTCGAGGGCGACGAATGACGTTCGCGGATCGTGCGCAAGGCGCTGAATGTCACCCGCGCGGACGAAGGCGGCGACGCCGCCGACCAGATCGATGTTCTTGATCGGCCGACCGTGCGTCCGCGCTGCTCCGCGGGGGTCGGCTCCCTGCACGATGACCCGAAGCTCGTCACTCGGCCGGGACGCCGCTGCGAGTGCCGCCAGCGACGACGATAGGTTTGGAACCTTCGCGTCGGCCTCTGTTGTCCGAGTTGTGCCGCCGAACGAATACGAGGCCAGAACAACCCCGCACATCGCGAGCACGACACGAGTCAAGAATCGTCGCCGCATGTCCGATCCAGCCTCCCAGTCACCGCAGATTTCAGTAGACCGCGGTATGGGATGGATCGGCGGCTCCAGCATCCCCCTTCGTGGGGATTCGACCGAACGCGTTCAACGTTTCGCGCGTACCCACTCGGTCGTTGCCACTTCCTCCCCGCGCCTTGAGGCGTGTCTTATCGACGCGCCATCGATCCCTCCGTTGGGGGAGGCGCGATGCCGTCGCAGTCAGAAACTGCAATTCGAGGACGACTGCGGACGCGCTACTGCGCGACAGGAGGAAAGAGATGCGGCACATGGGCAGGGAGTACCACGGCAACGTGCGTTCGAACGCGCTCTGGGGCAGCAAGGGCGGTGGGTCACGCGAGAACGCGCTCTGGGGTCGTGGTTCGAGGCGAAACACCTCTCGGACGAACCAACGGCGCGCAAGCACCGTTCTTCTTTGCTTGGCACTGATGCTCGTTGGGGGCAGCGCTAGCTTTGCCGACTCCAAGTCGAGCTCGACGTTTGTGCCGAGGAACCTGCTCGACGCTGCGCAGGCGGCGCCCGACGGCACCTTCCGCGTGATCGTGCAAGCGGCACCGGATGTCGACTCCAAAGGACTCGCTGAGACGATCAAGTCGACGCAGGACAGCTTTCCCGGGAAGGCAAAGGGGATCTTGCGAAAGTTCGGGTTGATCAATGCAGACGCGGTCGAGCTGACGGGCAAGCAGTTGAGCGCACTTGCAAACAACTCCAGCGTCAGTGCAGTCACTCCTGATTCGCCTGTCGCGCTGACGGCCTACACGAACAAGCAGAAATGGCCCGATGCTGCTCAGGTGTCCGCCTCCTGGCTGAAGGCGGCGAAAGGGCTCCTGCCTGTCCCAACGATCGCGGTGGTCGATTCGGGCGTCGACGATTCGCACCCCGACCTCAAAGGCCGCGTTCTGGCGAAAGAGACGTTGACGCAGCTGACCCCCAACAGTTCCGGCGATGGGCGCGGCCACGGCACCTTCGTGGCGGGAATTGCGGCCGGCTCGGACACGGGCTACACAGGCGCCGTGCCGAACGCGAACATCGTCTCCCTCGACGTGCTCGACGACAACGGCATGGGGATGACAAGCGATGTGATCGCAGCTTGTGACTGGATCATGCAAAACAAGGACAAGCTCAACATTCGCGTCGCCAACTTCTCGCTCAGCGCGAGCAACGTTTCGAGCTTCCTCTACGACCCGCTCGACAAGGCAGTCGAACGGCTGTGGCTCAACGGAGTGGTTGTTGTCACGGCAGCCGGTAACTTCGCGCAGAACGGTCAGGAGAGCGGCGTTCCCTATGCCCCTGCGAACGATCCCTTCGTGATCACGGTCGGTGCCAGCGATACAGGCGGCGACGTCTCGCCGCTCAACGACTTCGCCGCACCGTGGTCAGCTTACGGCTACACAGCTGACGGTTTCTTCAAACCCGAGCTCGCGGCTCCAGGCCGCAACCTGAACGGCCCGGTGTCGGCGAATTCGACAATGATCGCCGAGCATCCGGAGCGTCAGGTCGCTCCTGGCTACATGTGGATGTCAGGCACGTCGTTCGCCGCTCCAGTCGTTTCCGGTGCGGCCGCCTACTTGCTTGCAATTCATCCGAGCTGGACACCAGATCAGGTCAAAGGCGCATTGATGCTACGCGCGGCTTCACCTCTCGGCTACTCGTCGAGCGGAGGGCTCGGGGTCGGAGTCCTTCAGGCCGATTCGTCCGCCTTCCTCGCCGACGGAAGCGCAAACCCGAACCTTGCGCTCGACCGCTACGTGAAGACCGATCCCTCTAGCGGGACCAAGGTCTTCGACACGGCGAGCTGGGCGAATGCCGCGAAGGCGGATGCCAGCTGGAACAGCGCCTCCTGGGCCACCGCATCGTGGTCATCGGCCTCGTGGGCCAGCGCTTCGTGGGCTTCCGCATCATGGTCAAGCGCCTCGTGGGCGTCTGCCTCCTGGTCGAGCTCGACCACGGCGACTGCCTCATGGAGCTCGGCAAGCTGGGCTGCTCTTACGTGGGTTAACTGACCGGCACGGGATCAGGCAAGGCGGCCGCCTCGCCTTGCCGAAAATTCCTGCAAATCAGCCTATCCGATACCCAAAATGAACTTCGCGTCGTCGGACATGCGCTCCGGCGTCCACGGAGGATCCCAGGTCAGCTCGATCTCCACGTCCTCCACGCCCGGGACCTCGCGCGCGGTGCGGACGATGTCCTCCTGGATCATCGGGCCGGCCGGGCAGCCCATCGACGTGAGGCTGTGCGTGACCTTGACCCGCGGGCCAGCGACCTCGACGTCGTAGAGCAATCCGAGCTCGACGATGTCCATCCCGAGCTCGGGATCCTCGACCTGGCGCAGCGCCTCGAAAACTTCCTCTTTCGTCGGCATCAGCTCGAGTGTACCGCTGCCATCAACGGACACGTCCGGTGCCAGGCACGGGACGTGTAACTAATAGCCGAGGAGCCGCACTTCTTCGCGCCGCTCCCGCGCGAAGAAGTGGATCCCGTCGATGAAGCGGACCCAGTTGCAGCGCGTGCACATCAGGAGCGAGTGCGTGCGTGCGGAATCGGCGAGGAAGCGGACGCCGCGGAGCAGGTCGCCGTTCGAGACGCCGGTCGCAACGACGATTACCTCCCCCGGTGCTAGCTCCTCGGTGGTGAAGACACGCGTCGGATCTTCGATCCCCGACTCCTTCGCCTCCTCGATTTCGCGGCGGGACGTGGGCCAGAGCTGGGCCTGAAGCTCACCGCCGAGGCAGCGAAGGGCTGCAGCCGACATGACCGCCTGCCGCGTCCCGCCGATTCCGACCGCGAGGTGGTCGTTCGTCCCACGGATCGCGGCCGAGATCGATGCCGTTACCGTTCCATCCTGGATCAGCTTGATCCGGGCGCCCGAGGCGCGAACTTCCTCGATCAGGTCGTGGTGGCGAGGCCGGTCGAGGACGATTGTCGTGACGTCGTTGGGGCGTCGGCCAAAGGCCTCCGCGATCGCACGGACGTTGTCCCCGATCGGCTTCAGCAGATCGATCGAGCCGCGCGCACGCGGACCTACTGCCATCTTCCGCATGTACATGTCCGGAAGATTCAAGAGGGAGCCGCGCTCGCCGACCGCGATCATGGACATCGCACCGTTTCCGCCGCGCGCCACCACCCCGCGGCCCTCGAGCGGATCGAGCGCCAGGTCGACGGCGTCGCCGCCTGCGCCGATCACTTCCGTCACGTGCAGGGGCGACTCCTCGTCGGCGGAGCCGATCACGATGCGGCCCTGGATCGGGAAGTCGTCGAGGACAGCCCGCATCGCCTCGGCGGCGTCGCGCTCGGCAGTCTCCTGGTCCGCCCGGCCGAGCCAGCGCGCCGCGGTGAGCGCGGCCCCTTCGGTCACGCGGGCGTACTGCTCGCACAGGCAGAGGCCGGCGGCGCGCCCGCCATCCTCAGCGGCAACTGTCTCTTCGACCGTCTCGGCCATCACACTCGTTGTACCTGTTCGGCGCTTGCGAGCACCAACTCCATCACGCCGTCGATCGCAGAGCGAATGTCTGTATTCGTGATCACCGGCACACCGTGGCGCCTGGCGCGCCTGACGATGTACTCCTGGATACGCCGGATGTCGGCGAGACGGTCGATGTACTTGGCATGCGGGCGCAGCCCTTCCGAACCGAGGTCCCGGATCATGAAGTGAGCGCTGTGCTCCTCGACGTCGTCGATTGCCAGCACGCACTGTACGACCAGTGCCCCTTCGATCGGCGGCAGCATTCCCGGAACGACGTGCACTCCCTCGAGGACCATCGACCAGCCCTCCTGCAGCGCACGCTCGATCGACGCGCGAACGCCGACCAGGACGTTGCGCGTCTGCTCGAGGAAGCCGGCGATGACCGGATCTTCGGCTTGCTCGGGTTCACGCAGTCCGGTCGAGGCCTCGAAGCTCGAGTAGTGGATCGACGGCATGAACTCTTCCGAGAAGAAGGCGCGCATGGTCTGCCGGACGAAGTCGGTGGAGGTGACGCGGGTGATGCCAAGGCGGTAGGCCGCCTCGGTGGCGACCGTGGATTTGCCCGTGCCTGTGGCACCCCCGACAAGCAGGATGATCGGCAGATCGAGCTCCTGAAGCTCGCGAAGACGCCGCAGACGCCGCGTCGCGTCCGCTCCCTCCACCTCTCCGAGCACCTCGAGCGCGAGCTCCTCGACACGCTCGAACTCGACGGTCTGCTCTCCGCGCTGGAAGCGGTCCTGGTCGATTCGCTTCGCGAGCTCGTACGCACGTCCCAGTGGGACGCCGACCGCGACGAGGGCGCGTGCCATCAAGCCCTTGGAGTAGGGCTGATCCGGCGAGCCGAGCGGCAGCGGCTCCGAGTGGCGCGGATGGCTCATGCGTGGGCGCCCGTTCCGACCAGCTGCAGGATGGCAGCGTCCAGGCTCGGCTCGCCCGGCAGCGGTACGACCTCGTTCTCGGCAAAGACGACCTCGACCCCACGCTCCTGCGCGGCCTCTGCGACAACGTCGATCGCCGCAGCCTTGATCTCGACGAGGTAGACGTCCGCCTCTGTTCGAGCGAGATCGTCCCGAAGCTTCCTCCGGTCGGCGAGGTTGCGCGAGACCGAGACCACCTCGGCATCGAGATGCTCGGTCGGCGCCGGACCCGTCGTGAACACGGCGACCCGGCGACCTTCCAGGGCAGCTGTTGGGCGCAGGCGCAGGTCGGCGCGGACGACCGAGATGTCCTTGAGCGCGCGCACCGGCTCCGGGTCACCACCGCCGATCAGCAGGACGAGGTCGGAGACGAGCACGCGGTAGGCGTTCAAATACGCCGTCGGGTCCTGCGCACCGCCCCCCACCAAAATCCGCGCGTCGACGTCGATCGGCGGGATCGCCGCGCCGCTTCCGTCGAAGATGACCACGTCCGGCTCCTGCTCGGCCGCCAGCGCGGCGCCCTGGAGAACGTTCGACATCGCCACGGCGCCGGCGAGCCCGCCTCCCGCGCGGCGGCAACCGATCGTCACGACCCCGGTCAGCACGGCGGTCTCGAGGTAGTCGGAGGCGGCGTGCCCGCCCTCGCGCGAGAGGCGGAGGAGCGAGTCGAGCTTGGGCTGCACATCGGCGAGCACGGGCTCGGCCGGTCCGCCGCGGCCCATTGCGACGACCACGACGTTGCGGTCCCGCGCAAGCAAGCGCGCCACGTGGCCCGTGACGGCCGTCTTGCCAACCCGCTTTCCGGTGCCGATCACGGCGAGCGAGGGCAGCGGGAAGGCCGCGTACGGAGGCGGTTCAAAGTGGAAGTCGGGACCTTCGTAGCGAAGTCCCGCCGCGAGCACGCGGCTCCCCAGCTGGAACCGCTCGCGCGGACCGAGCACCGGCTCGTCGGAAAGGTCGACGACGACCTCAGCCTCGCGGAACCCCTCATCAAGCTCCCCGAGCAGCGGCACGCCGTATCCCTCGCCGCCCCGCAGCTTCTCCGTCCCCCCGGCGAGCCAGGCGCCGACGACCTCGTACGGCAGCTCGGCGATTGCGTCGCGGACAACCGCAGGGTAGTGCTCACCGTCGATGACCACCAAGGCGCGTGTCACCGCCGCGTCGTCACCTCCCCTTCGATCCGAGCGGTGTACTTCTCGAACTCGAGCGTGTCGACCGCGAACTGGATGATCTTCTCCTGTCCATGGAAGGGGTACTTGCGCCACACGTCCACGTGCGTCCCCGAGAACTCGATCACGTTGTAACAGGGACGCGTGTTCCCGCGAAGACGCAGAGACGAGACGGTCCCGGCGTTGACGATGAAGAGGTTCTCCAGCTTCCACGCGTACGGGACGTGCTTGTGGCCGGAGAGCACGAGGTTCACGCCCGAGCGCTGGAGGCACTCGATCGCGTCGCCCGCGTCGTAGATGATGTTCCGCTCCCGACCCGTCCCCGGGACCGGCAGCAGGTGGTGGTGGCACACGAAGATCCGCAGGTCGGCCGGCGCCGCGAAGCTCTCCTCGATCCAGCCGTAACGGCCGCGTCCGATCTGGCCATGGTCGAGGTCGGGCTCGGTGGAGTCGACGGCCACGACCGTGACCCCGCCCACGCGCATCACCGAGTTGCGGTCCCCGAACAGCTGCTCGAAGTGGACGTAGCCGACGTTGCGCGAGTCGTGGTTGCCGGGGATGACGACGATCGATTTGCACGAGAGGCGGTCGAGGTAGGACTTCGCCTGCGCGTACTCCTCTTTGAACCCGAATGTCGTCAGATCGCCCGAGCAGACGACGATGTCCGGGGCGAGGTCGTTCACCTCAGTGATCGCCCGCTCGAGCAGGTTGGGCAGGAAGTACTGGCCGCCGCAATGCAGATCCGAGATCTGAACGATCGTGAACGTGCCGTCTCGGGTCGCCATGCGCGAAGTGTAGGCGTCCGAGCGCGCTGCTACCCTCTTTCTCAGGTGACGCTGGAAACCCCGGATTTCCAGGCATATCGAGGCCAGGTGCCCCCACGCTTCGCGAACAAGGCGGAGCTCGAGTGCGCCAAGGTCCTGGACTACTACGGCGTCCCGTGGGAGTACGAGCCCAGGACCTTCGTGCTCGAAGAGGACGAGCACGGGCGGATCGTGGAGGCATTCAAGCCGGACTTCTACCTGCCTGAGCAGGACCTGTACGTCGAGGTCACCGTGATGAAGCAGTCGCTCGTCACCCGCAAGAACCGGAAGCTGCGCAAGCTGCGGGAGCGCTACCCGGACGTCCGGGTCAAGCTCTTCTACAAGCGCGACATCGAGCGCCTGGCGGAGCGATACCAGCTCGAGCTCGCCACCTGACCGTCGCCGCTCGGATCGGAGAGGTCTACCTCACCCGTCAGGAGCTGCAGACACGCGTCCGCGAGCTCGGGCGCGAGATCGCGCGCGACTACGAGGGGGACGAGCCGTTGCTCGTTGCGCCCCTGAAGGCGAGCCTGGTCTTCCTCACCGATCTCTCCCGGGCAATCGACATCCCGCACGGCGTCGACTTCGTCGAGTTGGCGAGCTACGCCTCCGGTGCGGACACCGGCGGGCATGCGCGGATCCGGCTGCTCAAGGACCTCGACCACGAGATCGCCGGCCGGCACGTCCTTGTCGTGGAGGACGTTGTCGACACCGGGCTGACGCTCAACTACCTCTGCAAGACGTTGTCGCTCCGCGATCCCGCCTCGCTCTTCGCGGTGACGCTGCTCGACCGCCCCTACCGGCGGCTCGTCGAGGACATCCCGGTCCGGTACGTTGGCTTCACCGTGCCGGACGAGCTCTTCGTCGGCTACGGCTTCGATCTTCAAGAGCGGTACCGCAACCTGCCGGACCTGCACGTTCTCCGCTAGAAAGTTCGGGATTGTCCCCTTGATGCACGTCCGGGGGGGGGCTCTAGCCTCTACCCCATGCCCAGCGGCCGTAGGCGGTTCGGTCCGTGAACCTAGCCCGTGTTCGCGCCCACCTCGCGCTTGTGGGTAAGGGCGCTTTCGCAATCGGTGGCGCTGGTGGCGTGGTTGGCGTCTACGGCGTCGCGCAACTCGTCCAGCATGGCGTAAAGCACTCATCCGGTTGGATGTGGCTGGCTCTCTGTTTCTTGGTTCTCTTTCTCGCCCAGATCCGCGCCGTTCAAGCTGCGCTGGCGATGGCTGAGGGCCGATCCGCTGGCGTGACGCAAACAGCGGTTTCGATGGCTGCAGGAGCGACAGTGCCTGGGAATATTTCGCTGGATCGAATTCAAATGTCGGCCGGACAGCTCCCCATGGTGAGCAAGCCGAAGCGTCGTCGGTTTGACCGGCGACTTAGCGATACAGAGAGGATCAACCTCGCGGACCGCTGCGAGAACTGCTCAAAAGAAGTCCTTGGGTGGTTATTTCGGCCTGAGCCCATAACTGCGTGGACGGGAACCGAAGAGGAACGTGCTGCATCCGAACGCGCTCGAGAAGAGCACAAGTCAGAGACAGAACGAGTCTTTCAGAGCCAGCATGTCGCACGGATCCGAGACCTCTTGAACGAATGTGCAGAGGCGGGTTACTCGCTCTCGTCAGGGCTTGAAGTTGTTCGCACGGGGAGCGCACAGATTGAATGGCACAACCGACAGGCGATTGCAGAGGAACTCGGCGTAGTAGCTCGCCGTGTGCGTCGTGGTGCTAAGCGGCTGGCGCGATGAGTTTCTCATACGTCAGCGTGTCAGCCTGTATGAGCCGCAGGATCGTGTCTCGGAACAAGTACGGGTTCTCGCGGTTGTTGAAGCGGAACGCGAACTCGTCCAGGTACGCGGGCAGGTGCTTCTTGGAGAGCTTGTGGTAACTGCCGAGTACAGCACGGTCGAAGAGGCTCCACGCGCTCTCAACGGTGTTTGTGTGGACGTGTCCGCGTACCCATTCGTCCCGGCCATGTGCGACGGATTCGTGCTCGATTCCCTGCGACTCAAGCCAGTCGTAAATCTGCGCTTCATCGGTGTAGACCGCATCAACGTTGCTAGCGACGTTCTCACGGATGAACCGCTCTGCGGCCTTGCGGGTGATGTGTGTCATCGGCTGTGCTCGAACGCGCAACTGTCCGCCACGCTCGATCGCTCCCATGACGACGGTTTTGTTCTTCCGGTATCCCTCTTGGCCTCGTCGGTGGTAACGGACCTTGCCCCCGATGAAGGTCTCGTCTATCTCGACGGTTCCCGCCAGCGGTGCCCCGTCGTCTTTCATCGCGGCACGGATGCGATGGCAGAGAAACCACGCGGTCTCGTAACCGCCGATCTTGAGCATCCGCTGGATTTGGAGTGCAGAGATTCCCTTTTTGGATTCGCACATCAGGTAGGCGGCGGCGAACCATTTCCAGAGCGGCAGCTTGGAGTCTTGGAAGATCGATCCGGCGAGAACGGAGAACCGCTTGCGGCAGGCCAAACTGCTCTACGAGGTCGGCAAGGTTCATTTCCATGGTTTAGGAGGCTCCGATGGCAAGGCCCAAGAAGCACCCGCGCGAATGGACGACAGACGAGGCGATCCACAAGCTGTTTCCGAAGCGCGTGGTGAAGCACCTCAAAAAAGGTGCTGCCGAAGCCGAGAAATCCCCGAAAAAGCCCATGTCCTAGCCTCATTCTGGCGGGGGCATCGGACGTTGCCCGTGCATCAAGGAGATAATCCCGAGAAAGTTAGCCACGGCTAAACTTGCTGCGGGATGATGGCGACCCGCGCGGCGGAAATCGAGCAGCTGGCCGGGGCGGGCGAGCGCATCCTGCGGGGCGATACCCGCTGGCGCTTGCTCCCCTTCCTCGGGCCCGCGTTCATCGCCTGCATCGCCTACATGGATCCGGGCAACTTCGCGACGAATATCGCCGGCGGCTCGAAGTTCGGCTTCACGCTCGTGTGGGTGATCGTCGCCTCGAACCTGATGGCGATGCTGATCCAGACGCTGTCGGCGAAGCTCGGGATCGCGACCGGGCGGAATCTTCCGGAAGTCTGCCGCGAGCGCTTTTCCCGCCGAACCTCCATCGGCCTCTGGATCCAGGCGGAGTTGATCGCGATGGCAACCGATCTGGCCGAGTTCCTCGGGGCGGCACTCGGGATCAAGCTCCTGCTCGGAATCGCACTCTTTCCGGCCGCCGTGATCACCGGGGTGATCACGTTCATGATCCTTGGACTGCAGCGCTTCGGGTTCCGCCCGCTCGAGGCCGTGATCTCTGCATTCGTCGCCGTGATCGGCGTCTGCTACCTCGGTGAGCTCTGGTTCGCGCACCCGCCGCTGGGGACGGTTGCGAAGCACGCCGTCGTGCCCGATTTCGCCGGGAACGAGTCCGTCCTCCTGGCCGTGGGAATCTTGGGAGCCACGGTGATGCCGCACGTCATCTACCTGCACTCGGCGTTGACGCAGCATCGCATCGTGCCCCGCAACGACGAGGAGGCGCGGACGCTCTACAAGTACACGCGCATCGACGTCCTCATCGCGATGGTGATCGCAGGGCTGATCAACATGGCGATGCTCGTCGTCGCGGCCACCGTCTTCTTCGGCAGCGGGCTCACGAACATCGACTCACTAGAGGGCGCTCACCGCACCCTGGAACCGATCCTCGGCGGCGCCTCGAGCGTGCTCTTCGCCCTGGCGTTGACAGCCTCCGGCCTTTCCAGCTCGACAGTCGGCACGATGTCGGGTCAGGTCGTCATGCAGGGATTCATCAGGCGGCGGATTCCGTTGTTCGTGCGACGGATCGTGACGATGATTCCCGCGTTCGTCGTGATCGCAATCCAGGGCAACGACGGCGACGTCTCGCGGACACTCGTCGTCAGCCAGGTCGTGCTCTCGTTCGGGATCCCCTTCGCCCTGATCCCGCTGGTGATCTTCACGAGCAAGCGCGACATCATGGGCGTCCTGGTCAACCACCGCGCAACGGTCGCAGCGGCCGCACTCGTCGCCGCACTCATCTCCGGGCTCAACATCTTCCTGCTGGCCCAGACGTTCGGCTTAGCCGGCTGAATGGGCGGCGGATCCCAATGGGCCACGTCCGGTGCCAGGCACAGGACGGGGCCCCAAAGTACGACCGGCCGCCCCGGGGGAGACGGCCGGCGTCGTCGGGAGACGACCTGTCGGTAAGCCGCGCGACCCTGTCCCCGACTCCTGCAGCTTACGAATTACAAAGGGGAAACGCCTTACTTCAGATTCCGGTTACGGGTTTCACCCCCAACGCCAAGCGCAACCCCAATCAGAGCGCGTGGGCATAGGCCCGCGCACGTTCCCCGCGAAGCGGCGTACCCGACTCCGAGCGAAAGCGCCAGCTTTCGCTCGGCCCGGCTAGAGGTATCCCAGCGGGTCGACCGGTGTCCCGTTGATCCGCACCTCGAAGTGGAGGTGGGGCCCGAAACTGTGGCCGGTATTCCCGACATAACCGATCACCTGGCCCTGCGCGACCTGGGCTCCGCCCGAGACCGCGAAGGAAGATTGGTGGGCATAGCACGTCGCCAGTCCGCCACCGTGGTCGATGCAGGTGTAGTTGCCGTACCCGCCGGTCCAGCCCGCAAGCACCACCGTGCCGGAGGCAGCGGCGTGGATCGGGGTCCCATACGGCACGCCGATGTCGATGCCTGCGTGTAGGCGACCCCAGCGATAGCCGAACGGACTCGTCACGGGGCCGCTCACGGGCCAGATCAGTCCCTGCGAAGAAGGAACCGTGTCCGTTGCGCCTCCCTGAGCCGCCGCCAGCTGGCCACGGATGGCGGCGTCCTCGGCGGCCAGGGCGTTCGCCTCGGAGATCCAGATCTTCTCCTGCTCGCGGGTCGAGGCGAGCGCGCTCTTCTGCTTGCTCCGCCTGTTCGAGAGCCTGCTCTGGCTCGCGAGCAACCGATCGCGGACACCTCGCTGTTGCTGCGTCCGCACGGCAACGACCTGGGTCTCGGCATGGACACGAGCCCGCACCTTCTTCGTTCGCTCGCGCGCGACACGCACCTCGTCGCGGGCCACGGCAACCTCCGCTGCGATGCGATTGTCCTGACGGGCGATCGCCTGGAGATAGTGGATCTGGTCGAGAGCATCCTGGAACGACGACGACTCGAGAATCACCTCCACGAGCGTCGGATCCCGCGTCTCGTACAGGTCGATCATCCGGAGGTTGAGCTCCCGCAGGACCGTCGCGTACTGCTTTCGGAGAAACGTCAGGCGCTCGGTCTCGAAGGCGAACAGCTCGTTCAGGCGATCCAGCCGGCGCTGGTGCAGTGCGAGGTCGCGCTCCAGCACCGAAAGCCGCTGCGAGACGTCGCCCACCTTGCCCTCCAGGGCTCGGATTTCCGCTGTGACGTCCGAGATCTGCGTGGTCAGCCGGGCCTCCGTGGCACGGGCCGCAGCGATCCTCGCCTGCAGTGCACTGAGCTTCCCGCTGTTGTCGCCCGCAGCCGGAGCGGCCAGAACGAGGAACGCGACGAGGAGGACGGCCAGTCTCGGAGCCATGGGCGAAGGTTCGGCAGGGCATCGGACGTCCCTGCCGGGATGCCGCTGCCTAGCGGCGCTCGTCCTCCTGTGGCGCTTGCGGGCCTGGCTCGGGAATCACGGCGGGACTGGGCTCCGGGATGATCGCGGGCTGAGGCGGGTTCCCCTCGTCGGGGGGCGGATAGGGCTCCGGGATGCGCACCGGGCCGCCCGGTTCTGCCTCCCCCGGGGCTGCGGGCTCCTCGGGCAGCTCGACCATCTCGGTGGGTTGCACTTCCAGCCTGCGTCGCTGGAGCCGCTCCTGCGCCTGGGCGACGACTGCCTGCATCTCGGCCTCCCTCTGAGCCGCGAGCTCGTCCAGCTCTGCCACCTGCCCGCGGGCCGTTTCGGTCGCTTGCTCGTCCCCACGGTACACCGCCTCCCCGAGCTCGGACAGCAGCTGGGCTCGGAGGAGACCCATTCGCTGCAGCTCACGCCGCAGGGTGAGCACCCGCCGGGCGGCCCGCCCCCGCGTCGCGAGCGAGTCCGCGGCAGCGCCTGCCCTGGCCCGGAAGGCATCCAGCGCCTCAGCCGTCGAGCGGGCAACGGCCCCGTCCGGCTTCCGGCTGGCGGCCTCGAAGAAGACGAGCACGAGCAGGAGGCTCACACCCACCAGGATCAGGCCGAAGGGCCACCGGCCGGTGACGAACAGCACTATGGCGAGCGTCAGCGCAGCCGCCGCCAGGACGAGCACCAGCGTCGTAGGCGTGAGGCCGTAATAGCGCGGCTCGGCGCGCTCGTAGTGCACAGGGACGCGCCCGGTCTCGTCCGGGGGGATCTCCATCACCTTGGTTCCGCCGGCCGCAGTCGGATGGCCGCACTCCGGGCAGTAGCGGCTCATTTTCGGGAGCTTCGCGCCGCAGGTCGCGCAGCTAGCCACGCGTCGGGACGCGGTCATCGACCGCGTGCGCGGCACGAAGGTCAAGGGCGCGCAACGCCTCCGCGGCGCGCCGTCTCAGCGGGCCGACGAGCTCCCGGTAGTCGTCGTCCGACACCTTGCCCGTACGGTGGTCGAATTCCAGCTCCTTGAGAGCGGCGAGGGCGCGGTCTCGCTCCTCGGCGAGTTCGAGTCGCCGCTGCTCGAGCTCGTCGGGCGGCACGAGCCGATCGTCGCGCGCACCCGGCTCACGGAGGAAAGGCACCGCCACGAGCACGACGCACAGGATGGCCAGCACCGCACCGACGGCCAGCGCAACGGTCATATGCGAACCGCGGCGCCCTCATACCGCGCGGCGAGGCGACGCTCCTCGCGGGCATCAGGCCAGAGTGCAATCAGCGCCCCACCGAGGAAGACAAATCCAGCGAGCCAGATCAGGTTCACGAGCGGCTTGTCCAGAACCTTCAGATCGATGCTCCCGTCCGAGTTCACCTGGTCCGCGATCGTGAAGAGGTCGCCGCCGGTGAGTGGGTCGTGGCGGATCGCCACCTCGTTCGAGACCTGATCCTCCGCGAAGTACTGATTCTTCCCCGGTCGGAGCCGGCCGAGGTATTTATCCCCGCGATAGACGTCCACGTTCGCTCGGATCGCTCTGTGGTTCGCCGCCCGTCGCGTCTCGAAACCGCGGAAGAGGAGGCGGTTGCCGGCGACCGTCATCGACTCCCCCGGCCGGAGACGCGCCTCCCGCACGGTCTCGTAGACGCTCGAGCCAGTGATCCCGATCGCCAGCAGGACGATCGACGCGTGCACGACATACCCTCCGTAGCGCCGACGGTTGCGTGCGACAAGCGACGCGAACGCACCGGTCCAGCTGTCGCTGCCCAACGCCTTGCGGGCACTCGTCCCGCGAGCGAACTCGAGCACGATCGAGGCGAGCACAAAGACCGAGAACGTGTACGCGATCACGCCCACGCGCGACGATCCCGCGCCGAGCGCGAGGAGGACCACGCCAGCCGCGACCGCAGCAGCGAGCGGCCAGAGAAACGTGCGTCCCAGCGCTCGCAACGATGCTCGACGCCAGGCGACGAGCGGGCCGATCCCCATCAGCAGGAGCAGCGGCAGCCCGAAGCTGTGCAGGAAGAAGTTGTAGTAGGGCTTGTTGACGCTCGCGGCCTCACCGGTCACGGCCTCCGAGAGCAGTGGGTACACCACACCCCAGAGGATCGTCAGCGAGAGCGCAACGAGCAGCAGGTTGTTGTAGAGGAAGGTCGCCTCGCGCGAGACGAGCGACTCGAGCCGCGTCTTGGTCCGCAGCAACGGCAATCGCAGGAAGACGAGCGCGAGCGAGCCGGCAGTGATGAGGCAGATGAAGCCGAGGAACCAGGGCCCGATCGCGCTCTGCGTGAAGGAGTGGATCGACTGGATGATGCCGCTGCGCGTCAGGAAGGTTCCGAACAGCGACAGGCAGAACGCGAGCACGACGAGCAACACGTTCCACACCTTTAGCATCCCGCGCTTCTCCTGGATCATCACGGAGTGCAGGAACGCCGTCGCGGCGAGCCAGGGCATCAGCGCGGCGTTCTCGACCGGATCCCAGGCGTAGTAGCCGCCCCAGCCGATCTCGACGTACGCCCAGTGCGCGCCCAGCAGCTGGCCGATCCCGAGGAAGGCCCACGCGGCGAGCGTCCAGCGCCGGGTGGCGACGATCCAGCGTTCGTCCGTGCGGCGCGCGAGCAGCGCCCCCATCGCAAACGCGAAGGGAACGGTGAGCCCGACGTAGCCGAGGTAGAGCATCGGCGGATGGATCGCCATGTACGGGTTTTGCAGACTTGGGTTCAGGCCGGCCCCGTCCGCCGCGGCGGCCTGGGTCGCGAACGGGCTCGCGACGAACACGAGCAGCAGGGCGAAGAAGGTTCCGACGAGCCCGAGCGTCGGCACGACCCAGGCGAGCACCTCGCGACCAACGCGGCGAGCCGTGAGCACGGCGGCGACCGAGTAGCCGCACAGGACGAGCAGCCAGAGCAAGAGCGATCCCTCCTGCCCGCCCCAGAACGCCGTCAGCGTGTAACCGAGCGGCAGCTCGCGGCTCGTGTGGTCGGCGACGTACTGGAAGGAGAAGTCGTGCCGCGCCAGCGCCGCCAGCAGAACGGCAGACGCGACCACCGTGGCGGCGAAGGACGCGATCAGCGCGTTCTGCGCCGACTCCGCCAAGCGTCGGCGTCCCCGCCAGGCCGCGAACGAGCCGGCGACGAGTGCATACACGAGCAGCAGGAGCGACGTGACGAGCGCCGCACGCCCGAGGTCAGGCATGGCCTAACTCCGCTTCGGCGAGTACTTCGAGGGACACTTCGTCACGAGCGTGTTCGGCACCGCGACGAACACGCCGTTGCGCAGCTTCCCGTCCACGACGATGTCGCGGCCCTTCTTGAACAGATCCGGAACGGAGCCCGTGTAGACGACCGGCACCGTCGCCGTTCCCGCCACGTCGCGCATGCGAAAGCGCAACCCGCTCGCGTGCGCATCGCCCGTGGGCGTCCCGACGACCCTGCCCATGAGCGAGACGCGCCCGTCGTGTCCCGGCAGCTGGCTCGGCCGCAGTGTCGGCGTGCCGCCTCCGGCGATCGACGTGTAGAGCAGAAAGATGGCAAGAACGGCCGCGACCGACAGTGCGACTACGAGCCGCGCCGGGCTACCTCTACGAGCCACGCCCAGATTCTAGTCCGCGGGACACGTGGCGGCCCTCGGTTCCAACGTGGACTCAGAGCCGTAGATCGAGACGAGCGCCTGAGCGAGCGTCGGCTCCGTGCGCGCCTGCGCGAGGACGCCGTCCACCAGCGCAGTGGCTACGCGGGCGCTGACCTCCTCAACCGCCAGCCTCCGCGCGCTCGGCAGCAGCGCGAGCCGTCCTCGCACGCGGCGAAGCTCGTGGTCGAGAACGGAATCGGCATGGCGATGGAATGCGCGGGCGCTGTGTGTCATTGGGTGAGGGCGGCCGCGCGCGGCGCGGCCTCGGTCGGTGCCCGCGCAGGCTTTCGGACCGGAGTCGTAAGCGTGAACCCGCAGAACATGAGCGCGATCCCCACGAGTTCACCGAGATAGACGAGCGAGGTGTCGCCGGTACGGGAGAGACCGGTCGCGGCGGCGACGCAGATCGCGCCGCACGCGATCCAGACGTTCGCACGCACGCGCTGCCGGCGCACGATCGAGAGCAGCGACCCTCCGACGAGGAAGAGTGTCCCGAAGGAGTTGAGCGCGATCGCCCACAGGAAGGCGTGCCCGCCGAGCGCCCCGTTCGCGGGCGGCTCTCCGCTCGACGCTGCGGCGAGCAGACCTGAGTCCACCGGCGCGAGGAAGACTGTCACCGCGGCGGCGGCGGTGGCCACCGCAAGTGCGCCGACCAGTACGTCGCGCCCTCGGCGCGGCAGCAGCATCCAGGCCGAGCCGCTGCCGAGATACGCCACGGTCAAGACGCCCCCGGCGAGGTAGTACGTGCGAAAGAGAGCGGGGTTCCAGCCGCCACGCTGCGCCAGTGCCTCGCTCGCAGCGGCTACGGCGAAGAGCGCGAAGCCGCCACCCCACAGGAGCTTCTGGCCCGAGCATCGGCGACGGAACGACCGGAGCAAGAGCAGGACGAAGCCGATGGCCACGAACGCCGCCGCGATGGGCAGAAGCGAATCCGCCACCTGCGGCACGGCGGTGTGCGAGCGGGAGCTGACCGCGGTCACGGGCGCTCCCGCCGGAACAATCGTGAGGTAGGCGAAGTCACGGCCCCCGAACATCCCTTGGTGCGTTCCCACGAAGAGGTACTGCCCGGGTGCAAGCGCGCGACGAGGCACGAGTCGCAACTGCGTCGGCGAGCGCGAGCGGAGCGCCAGCGGGACGCGGCGCCCGCGGTTCAGATCGAAGAGGCGGTACGCGTCGGAGCGGTCGACCGCGGCGGCGCGGACGAGCAGCGAGCGCACATCCGAAGCCCGCACACGCAGCGCGTCGGGCGGGTACTGCAGCTGCGGGTCGCGCCAGGCGAAGAGGCTGATCGTTCCGCGAGGAGTGCCGAGGAACTGGCCCGTGACCTCCCGCGGGAAACGTGTCTGGTACGCGTACCGGACCGAGCTGCTCCCGATCCCGGCGACGGCCGGCACGAACGGCAGCGAGACCAGGACGAGCGCGATGGCGCCGATGACCACACTCACGCGCGTGCGGTAACCGTTGCGCGAGCCGTTGCGCGAGCCGTTGTGCGGTCGCGGCGGTCTCCCAGCCATGCGCCGCCGGCGGCGCCGGTGAGCGCGATAGAGAGCGGCGGCGGAGAGCAGCGCGGTCGCCCCGAGCCATGCGAATTCGAACTTCCAGCCGACGCCCCGCAGCGGGCCGGTGCCGTACGGGCTGAAGGCCGACGGGATCACAGCCCAGGCGAGCACCGGCCCGACGAGGAGCAGGAACGCCGCGGCGAACGGGAAGCCGGCGAAGAGCCAGCCGATGCCCGGGAAGCCGAGGAGCGCCATCGGCAGCTCGTAGCCGGCGAGCGCGGCCGGGCTGCGTCTCTGGACGCGCTTCGGAACGCGACCGGCATAGACGTGGCTGGAGATCGGCGACGGCGGTCGCGAACGTACTGCCTCCGGCGACGGCGTGAGCTTCGAGCGCCGAGAACGCCATCGCTCCGGCGTAGTAGACGGCCATCCCGGCGGACGCGCCGACCAGGGTCGTCCGGACCACACGTCGGCGGCTCAGACCGCCAAGATCGGCGAGCAGCGCCAGAGCGACGCCCACGAGAATCACCATCAGCCCGCCGAGCATGTTGAGCTGGGCGTGGAGGTTGACGATCACGCCACCCGCGTCGCCGCCGCGATCCAGCAGGTCGTGCACGGCGGGGACGGCCTGCACCGGCCCTTGCAGCGTCCCGACGGCGAGCGCGGCGCAGCCGGCGAACACGAACAGGCGCGACGACCCGCGCGCGCGCCGGAAGCAGCGGACGAGGACAGCGAGCAGCAGCCAGAAGGCCGCGAACATCGCGACTCCAGCGGCCATGATCAGATACGGATGGAGTGACGTGGCCTCCTCGGCTTGCTCCGGCGTCAGCCCGCGCCGGACGACCAGTCGCCCCTCGTGGAAGCCGAGATAGAGCGCGGCCGCGTAGAAGGCGAGTGACCCGCACAGCAGCAGGTAGAAGCAGGTGTTCGCGACCTTGCGCGAGGGCGGCGTCCCCCCGAGCAACGGGACGAGGTAGAACACGGCGCCCGCGACCAGCATCGTCAGCCCTGTGACGAGGTTGATATGCGCATGGCTGATCGGGTCGATCCACTCGCCGGCGTGCCCTGCCCGGTAGAGCCAGTCGGCCTGAGCCGGCGCGACCTGGATCACGCCCTGCACCGTGCCGACGGTGAGTCCTGCGGCGCCGGTGGCGAGGAACTTCCACAGGTGCCCGCTCGGCTTGGGCACGCGCACGAGACGTGCATGGAAGACGGTCAGGAACACGTTCGCGGCGAAGCACCAGTAGCCGAGGCCCATGACGCCGGCTCCGATCCCGACCGGCACCTTGTACCACTTGCCCATGCTCGCCTTTGCGGCCTCGTAGTCCCAGCCGTGCGCAACGAGGCGCCCGATCGCGATTCCGTTGCCGACGAACGCGACGTAGAAGACGAGCAGGCCGACGGCGGTGAACCAGAACGCGCACTGAGCCAGAGCCTCGCTGGCGAGCGGCCGCCCGACCATGCGTGGCAGCACGTACCAGCAGAGCCCGGTCGCGATCAGTGTGCCGCCGCCGACGATCATCACGTGCGTGTTCGCGAGGTCGCGGACGAGATGTCCGGGGTAGCCGGCGCGTGCGAGCCACTCGGCGGTCCAGGGCAGGTTCTTCACGACCATGTGGAGGCCGCCGAGAACGAGGAAGCCGCCGCCGGCGACGAAGTACTTCGCCAGCTTCGGATCGTGAGCACCGAGCTGCTCGTCGCGGTACGGCACCGTTCGCACAGGCAGCGCCTTTCCGGGCAGCAGGCGCCAGAGAGCCGCGACGACGACCGTGAAGAAGCCGACGTACGTCAGGAACTCGAGCGACGAGAGGTGCTTCAGGTACACGGCTGCAACCGCCGCGCCAGCACTACCGTAGGCCGGGTTCGATGAAGTAGACGGTGAGCGTCCAGCCGAGCGAGAGGGCGATCATCACCGCGAGAATCACCCACGCCCGGTAATGCGCCTGACGCGACCAGCGCACGTCCTCGCCAACGTCGCGGTAGCCGACCAGCGGCCGCGCGGGACGGGAGGGCCGCTGCGTGCGTTCCTCCGGCTCCGCCATCAGAACACCTTCTCCATCACGAGGCTTCGCTCCGCTTCGAGACCCTCCCCAAGATCGACCAGCAGACGCTCGAACGTATAGCCGCGTTCGAGAAACGCTTCGAGCTGGCCGGGCGTATCCCAGGTCGTGTAGCAGTGAATCCGCACGTCGCCGTCCTGCTCCGCGCGGACGAAGACGTCGAAGCGCTGGCAGCCCGGGTACTCCTGCACGTGCCCCTTGAGAGCCTGAAGCGACGCGTACACCATTTCCCAGTCCTGCGCCGGGATAAGCGCCTCGCTGAGCGACGAGTAGGTAACGAACGGCAGCGTCGTGGACATCAGAACCTCTGCCCCCAGATGAGGTGGGTGATGACGATCACCAACGCGAACGCCGTCAGGAACGCCGTCAGGACAAGGAAGAAGACCGTCGCCGGACCGGCCGCCTCCGAGGCCCAGCCACCGAAGCGGTCGACCGGGTAGATCCCCGTGCGCGTCTTAGTGGTCCTGTACTGCTTCACCCACAGGCCGGCGGCAACGGTGAGCACGATGATGAAGCCCCAGAGCCACGCGAGCGAGAGCCAGTCGACGTGCCACGTCTCGACGCGGCCGTCGATGATGTGGTGGCCGTTCAGGTAGTCGTAATAGGCTTGGGCGTCCTGCGGCGAGTCACCGGACGGAATCGACATCGTCCCACTCCTCCTCGTCGTACGCCCACTCGGGCGTGTAGTAGTCCTCCTCCTCGATGTAAAGTGGCACGCGAGCAGCCTCGTCGAGGTTGTGGAAGTGGCCGCCCTTCCAGGCGAGGACGAACGCGACCAGCGCGACGCCCGCGAGGATGAAGAACATGTCCAGCATCCAGTCGGCCATCACCCACTTCGACTGGTCGTTCTCCGGTGCTTCGTGCGCAAGCGCTGCGGCAGGCACGGCGAGGGAGACCGTCAGCGCGAATACGACCGTGGTGAGAAGCCGCCTCATCAATGCCCCGGCAGGGTCGGAGGAATGTTCTTCTGTGACTCGGGCGGCAGCTTGTCGCCACGAGCCCTGGCGTCGGCCCAGGCGCGGTCGAGGAGATCCTCGTAGATCGTCCTGATGCCGGCGGCGGCGTCTTTGAGGGTGAGCTTCGTCTCGAGGCCGTTGACGGCGATCACGTCGCCCGGTGCGAGACCGGGGAAGGTGCGCCGCGCTGCCTGGAAGAACGGATCCGCCAGCTCGTGCTTCGAGAAAGACGCGTTGTTCGCGATCTGCTGGCGATCCTTGACCCACGCGAGCAGCTCCTTCGACGGCGACCAGACGATGTAGTCCTTCGGGGTCGGAATGCGATGCTCTTTCACAGTCCCGTTCGGGATCGTCTTCAGGAACAGGACGACGCGCCAGATGTCGTCGACCGACAGTCGCTCACCGAAGTTCTCCATCGCGGTGCCGGGCCACCCGCGCAGGATGCGGTAGTAGAAGTCGCCCGGGCCGGTGTCCCCGCCACAACATTGATCGTCGGCGTCGTCGAACGGAAGCGGAGTCGGGGACAGGAAGCTGGCCGCCGGCCCTTTCCCGTTGCCTTTCGGCCCGTGGCAGCCGACGCAGCGCTCGAGGAAGATCTCCTTGCCGCGAAGCAGGTTCACCTTGGTCACGGGCAGCGGGTTGCCGGCGAGCCAGTAGCTGCGATCGATCTGGGCGAGGTTCGGCGCCTCCTCGAGCTGATTCGGCGGCGGCTCCACCTCTTTCGGCTCGAGCGGCGGCTTGTGCGCCCCCTGGAAGCCCTTGTACGGCTCCGGGAATCCCTGGACCGTGTTGACGACGTGTTTCGCGTAGAGCTGGCTCGCGTAACGCAGCAGGCCGGACTTGCCGCTGCGCTCCTGCGTGAAGAGAGTCACCTGGTCGACCTGCTTGTCGCCGAAGATCGACTTCATCGGCGGCATCAGCGAGAGCGGGTCGATGAACCGTGGGTTGTAGAAGTGCGCCCGGTGCCAGTCGTCCGGGTGCCAGCCCGCGTCCTGCGATAGGTCGGGACCCGTCCGCTCCGTGCCGAACAGGTTCGGCGACTGGTCGCTGCCGAAGAAGTCGCCCGGCTGAGAGACCTTCGGGTAGAGGAAGTAGAGCGCGTAGCGCACGTCCTGCGGCCGCGAGTAGCCGGAGTGGCAGACATAGCAACCGTTGGAAGCGAAGAGGTCGCGCCCATTGAGGGCGCCCTTGGAGAGGGGGGCCCAATCGGCCGACGCCGGCGGGTCGAACGTATGGATGGGCAGCCAGACGACCGCGAAGACGACCGCGAGGAAGGCGAGCAGCCCACCGAGGCCTGCGATGAGCGGCGTCATCAGCATCCGCTCCCGCGGATGCGAGGCCCACCCCCGCGGCGCGCGCGGCTCGTCCGTATCGAATCGGTCTTGGTCGGCCACTCGCTAGCTCGCCGGCAGGGGCGGCGAGACCGCGTCGGCGAAACCGAGCGTCTCCGCGCGTCGCCGCTCCTGCGTGTTCGTGAAGATCGTCATCCCGACGTTGATCATCTGGACGACGCCGGAGGCGATGATCATCACGCCGAAGATTCCGCGCGCGATGAAGTAGGCATGCAGCTGCGGCAGGACGTTCACTTCGGGAATCCCCTGGGACCAGCTGAAGCCCTGCTGGAAGCCGGCGAGGGTCAACACGCTGAAGAAGCCCGTGAAGCCGATGGTGACGAGCCAGTACTGCCACTCGGTGAGGGTGCGGCTCCATAAGGGCCGTGCGTAGACCTGCGCCACGATGTAGTCGATCACGCCCATCCCGAGGATCGTGAAGGCGCCGAGGAGCGCGAGATGGGCGTGGGCGACGACGAAGTTCGTGAAGTGCGTGAGCCGGTTGAACGGCTGCAACGCCTGGAATGCTCCCTGGATGTTGACGAGCCAGTAGAAGAAAAACGCCGTCATCGTGAAGCGCAGGGGTAAGTTCGTGAAGAACTTGTCCCAGTTGCCCTTCATCGTCCCGAGGATGTTGATCGTGAAGGCGAAGACGGGGACGAGGAGCATCCAAGAGGACGTCGTGGCGATCGTCTTGAGCCAGGCCGGCGTAGGCGACTGCAGGATGTGGTGGTCGCCGACCCCGGTGTAGAAGAAGGCGATTCCCCAGAAGCTGACGAGCGAGAGCGTGTAGCTGTAGAGCGGCGTGTTGGTGACCCGCGGGACCATGTAGAGGGTGAGCGCGACCAGCATCGGCGTCAGCCAGAGGCCGAACAGGTTGTGCGCGTACCACCAGTTCAGCATCGCGTCCGCGAGGCTGTTCGAGAGCGAGCCGGACGGCACGCCGCCCCAGATTTCGCCGGGCCTCCAGATGACGTTGCCGATCGCGTAGTCGACTGCGAGCCACAACGGACTAGCGAGGAACCACCAGACCGTGACGTAGATCGGCCGGATCGTCCGGATCTGGACGGTGGCGATGATGTTGACGATGTTGAGACACCAGATCACGAGCAGAGCGATGTCGAGCGGCCAGATCAGCTCCCCGTACTCGCGGCCCTGGCTGTGCCCGGTAAGCATTCCGATCAGTCCGAGCAGGAACATGCCGTTCCACGCCCACGCGCACCAGACGCCGAGCCGCTCGCTCCACATCCCGCGGGTGCCGCAGAGCCGCGGCAGCATGTAGAAGAGGGCACCGAAGTACATCATCGTCAGCCAGGCGAGGATCACGCCGTTGACGTGGCCCTGGCGAACGCGCGAGAAGGCGAGCCACGAGATGCCCCCGAATGCGTCGGGCGAGATGAACTCCGTCGAGAGGACGCCGCCGCCGAGGTCGACCACCGTGAGCCAGAAGATCGACGAGAGCAGCCAGTAGCGGGCCGCGCGGTCCGGAAACGGCGACGGGCGCTTGGCCCGTTCCGTCAACGGAGCCGGTGCTTCGCTCGTAACGACGCCGGACTCCAGAGTTCGCTGGGCCATCGCCGGCGCCGACCATAAACGCGGTGCCGGCTCGGCCCGGCCCAGATGACCGAACTGTCATCCACACGTCATTTCCAGGTCATCTAGGTTAAGGTCGCTTTCGCGGTCATGCAGATCCTGGTGATCGAGGACGAGCCCCGCATCCTCGGGTTCCTCGCGCGAGGGCTTGAGGCTGAAGGCTTCGCCGTGGACGCAGCACGCAACGGAGCCGACGGCCTGAAGCGAGCGCGTCGCGACAGCTACGACCTCGTCCTGCTCGACCTCCTGCTTCCGGGTCTGGACGGTCTGAGCGTCCTGCACCAGCTCAGTCGCGCGTGTCCGGAGCTCCCCGTCGTGATCCTGTCCGCGCGCTCCGACCTCCCGACAAAGCTGCGAGGCTTCGGGCTCGGCGCCGCCGACTACCTGAGCAAGCCGTTCTCCTTCGACGAGCTCATCGCTCGGATTCGCGTCCAGCTGCGAAAGCCGCATAACGCCGAGAACGGACACGTCGTCCGCGCCGGCACGCTCGCTCTTGATCTCGCGCGTCGCGAGGCGCGATTCGGCTCGGTGACGGCGCAGCTGTCAGACCGCGAGTTTCGCGTCCTCCATCATCTCGTCGAGCATCCCGGCGAGGTGATCAGCCGCGAGCGGTTGCTGTCGGAAGTCTGGGGTTACCACTTCGATCCGGGCTCGAACGTCGTCGACGTCTGCATCCGTCGCCTGCGTAAGAAGCTGGGTGCCGACGCGCCGATCGAAACCGTCCGTCATGCGGGCTACCGGCTCAGCGCAGCTTAGTCGCCTAGAGGTCCTCTGGGCGGCGTTCGCGATCACGAACCTCGTCGCCATGGGAGTGTGGCCGAGCTGGGAGACAATCCCCTTTCACTTCATCTGGATCAGCCTCACGCTGCTTTACGGCTTCCGGGTCTGGCGGCCTGCCGCCACCTCCTTGACGCTCCTCGCGGTCGTTACTTCGACCGGGTCGCTGATCCTTCAAGACGCCTTCAACGGAGAGCAGCTCTGGGGCGAGCTCTTCGAGGTGCCACTGATGTCGGCGATGTTCCTGGCGATGGTCTGGCACGCACGCCGGCGGCAGGAGGCGCTGCGGGTCGTCGAACATCAGGCCGAACAGCGTGCGTCGTTGCTCGAACGCCAGGAACGTTTCCTCCACGACGCTTCGCACGAGCTGCGCACACCGGTCACGATCGCCCGCGGCCATCTCGAGGTGCATCGCCGGACGAACGGGAACGCCGCACCGGAAATCGACGTCGCACTCGACGAGCTGAAGCGGATCGAGCTAATCCTCGAGCGGCTGCTCCTGCTCGCGAAGGCCGATCAGCCGGACTTCGTCGTCCTCGATCAGGTCGAGCTCGAACCATTCCTCGAGGACGTCTTCATGCGCTGGTCCGAGGTGGCGCCGCGCGGATGGCGGCTGGGCCGACTCGCGGTCGGCAAGCTGGAGGTCGATCCCGAAGGCCTTCGTGCCGCTCTCGACGCGCTGCTCGAGAATGCTGTCAAGTACACCGAACCGGGAGAGGCGATCGAGCTCAGATCGCGCAGCGATCAAGGTCAGGTCGTGATCGAGATCGAGGACGGTGGCTGCGGCATTCCGGAGGACGCGCTCTCGCACATCTGGGATCGCTTCGCGCGTGCCGACGCGGCTCGCACGCGAGCTCACGGCGGAGTGGGCCTCGGATTGGCGATCGTCGACGCCATTGCCAAAGCACACAATGGGCGTTGCACCGTCCGGACGAACGCTGGTGGGACGATTTTTGCGCTGCGCATCCCCGCGTTTCGCACCGCTCCGCGACAACTCTTACGAAACTCTTAGGGCTTCAGGCGTCGTTTCTTACCGGGCTCTTAACGGGCCTTCGTACTCTCGCGTGCGAAAGGAGGTTGATCAGACACATGCATCTCTACGGAGACACTCTCGACAACTACGTTGCACGCACTCTCCCCGCACAGACGCTCGCCGCGATCGACGGACACGTCAGCAATTGCCTCTTCTGCGCTCACGCGCTGGCGGAGGAAGCTTCGGCCTCGACGCGGTGGGAGCGGCGAGGCCTGCTCGGACGTCTCGTCCGTGTCGAGGAACCAGTCGCTGCATACGCCGACGACGAAGAACTTCGCGCTAAGGCCGCTTAACGCGCGGCGCTGACCTCACCCTTCGCGCGCAGGAGCCGGACGACGGCCTGGGATGCGGTAGCCGTGGTCGTGGCAGAGCGATCCGGGTGAGTCCTCGGTGAGCGCATCGCAGTAACCCTTGCCGTACGCGGCGCGCATGAAGGCCGCCACGACGTCGAGGTTCCACTCCGTGATCTCACCGGCCTCGCGCCAGAGGTCGGTGAGCCGGAGATCGATGTCGAGCTCGAGCAGATCGATACGTGACGGCTTCTTGTCCATGTGGCTGAGGGTAGGGAGAGGGTCGGACGTCAAGCCGCGCAGCGGCTCGTCCGCGCAGCGGACAGGCTAGAGGGGTCTGGGGGAACCGGGAAGTTCCCCCAGCTCGTACCAAGGTCTCCCGCGGCCACGTCCGGTGCCTGGCACCGGACATGTACTGTCGGGCCGTGGCCAAGTTGCACTTCGGCCCAGCCCGCGTGCCCTCTCAGGACAGCCCCGAAGAGGCCATCGAGCTCCTCCAGGAGCGCGGCTACACCGCCTGCGAAATCGACTTCGAAGGCCGCTTCTGGATGGACTATCCGTGGGCGGAGCGGTTCGGCGAGCTCGCGCGCGAGGCGGGGATCGTGCTGTCCGTCCACGCGCCGATTGCGGGCTTCATGGGGCACGCCGAGCGAGGCAAGAAGCTCAACATGGCCGTCGGCATGCTCGACCATTCGGCGGGGATCGCGAAGGCCGCAGGCGCCGAGCTCGTCGTCTTCCATCCGGGCTTTCTGCTTGGACGCGAGCGCGAGGCGGCGATCGACTCAGTCGTCGAGCAGCTCGGCGAGCTTCGGGAGCGGCTGGAGAAGAAGGACCGCGCGGTCCCTTTCGGCGTCGAGATCATGGGCCGGGTCCGGGAGCTGGGCACAGCCGAGGATGTGTTCGCGATCTCCGCGCGGTGCGCCTGGGTCCGGCCGGTCCTCGACTTCGCCCACCTGCACGCGGTCACCGACGGCGGCTTCACCGAGCCTGCCACGTTCACCGCGATCCTGGACGGGGCCGATCAGGTGATCGAGCCCGGCGCGCCTTTCCACATCCACTTCTCCGACATCGCATACGCGAACCGGAACGAGACGAAGCACCTCCCGTACGGCGAGGGCACGCTCCGGGTCGAGCCCCTCGGCCAAGCGCTGAGGGCGTTCAAGCGGCCGGCGACCGTGATCAGCGAGTCACCAGACCTCGCCTCCAGCCTGGCGATCCGCGAGGAGCTCTACGCAGCCGTGGGAACGCGCTCCGCGAGTCGGGCGTCGAGCTCAACGGCCTCGGCTTCGCGGTCCAGCCCGCGCAGGAACTCCGCGTAGGGCGGCAACACATCGAGGAGGATGCGGCACAGCTCCGCGCCGCTGACGATCTCGAGCGCCTCGCTGAAGAGCGTCTCAGCTTCTTCATTGCGCCCCTGAGCCGCGCGGACCTGGGCGAGCGCGACGCGCGTCGTTGCGCGTGAGACGATGTCCTCCGCACCGACGGTCTCGCGCGCTGCGAGCGCGTACTTCTCGGCCTCGTCGATGCGGCCCTCGTCTAGCAAGAGCTGCGCCAGGTAACGCTGGCTTTCGCACAGTGTGCCGCGCTCCCGCATGGGCGCGAGCAACCGGATCGACTCGCGGAACAGCTTCTCGGCCTTGGCCGGGTTCCCCGTCTCCCACGCGAGGAGACCGAGCTGTCTGGAAGTCCATGCGATCTCGGAGACGTCTGCGGCCTCGCGATAGAGGTCGAGGGCCTTCGTGAACCATCCTTCCGCCTGTTCGTACTCCCCCCTGACGCGGAGGAGGTTCCCCTTCGATTGCGCTCCCGCCGCACGCGCAACGATGCTCCCGCTCTGTTCGGCCAGCTCGAGCGCGCGATCGATCAGCGGTTCCGCCTTCTCCTCTTCCATGCGCCCGATGTGAATTCCCGCGAGCTGGAGCGCGGCCCTCGCCTCGTGATCCTTCCGACCTGCAGCCCGCGCCGCCTGGAGCGCCTGCTGCTCGAACCCCTCGGCTTCTGCGAGCCGGCCAACCCACCTCGCGACACGAGCACGGCGGTCGAGCGCCCTGAAGCGCCCCTCGTGATCGTCGTCCTCGACCACATCGAGCGCCTCGTCCGCGAGCTCGGCCGCGCGACCTAGCTCACCGTCGAGCGACGCGGCGGTCACCGAGAGGGCCGTGAGTGCCCTGCTCTGAATGTCACGGGCGCCTTCGGCCGCAGCTTCCTCGGCGAGAACACCCATCTCGTCTCGTACGACCGGCAGATCGCCGAGCTGCCATGCGGCCCGCGCCGCGAGGAACCGTCGCCACAGCGTCGGCTCGAGCTCAGTGGAACGGAGCAGGAGCTTGCGGGCGGAGGCGTTCGATTCAAGGGCCAGTGCGCGCTTTCCAGCCGCCTCGAGTGCCTTGGCCGCCGTCTTGGCGAGCTCCGCGGGCGGATGCCCGTCGAGCTCGGCGTAGAGGAGGGTCGCCTGGTCGAGATGGTAGGCCCTGATCTCGAGCAGCTCCTTGTCTGCCTTCTGTCGCAGCCATTCCGCGAACCGCGTGTGGTACTCCGCACGGCTCGACTTCGACAGTCCACCGTACGCGACCTCGCGGATGAGGACGTGCTTGAAACGGTACGCCGACTCGCCGGTGATCGTCGAACGCTCTTCGCGCGTCACGAGGTCGCGAAGAAGAAGGTCGTCGAGCATGTCCTCGAGGTCGTCGGCGTCGTACTCCGGCGACAGGTGGCTGATTGCATCGGCCCAGAAGACGCGTCCGATCACCGAGCCCCGCTGCAGGACGATCTTCTCGCCGGCCGGAAGCCGGTCGATGCGAGCGCCGATGAGAGCCTGCAGCGTGTCGGGGATACGGTCGTCGCCATCGGCTTCCTCCTCGAGCATCATTCGGACCGTCTCCTCGACGAAGAGGGGATTGCCCTCCGTCTTGTCGAGCAGCCGAGCGCGGACCTTCTCCGGCACGTCGTGCTCGGAGAGGAGGGCCTCGGCCAACGCCTCGCTCTCGTCGCGCGCGAGCGGTTCGAGCTCGATTGCCGTGGAGCGGACCCGCCCCCCGCCCCAGCCCGGGCGCACATCGAGCAGCTCGGGACGAGCGAGACAGAGGATGAGCAGCGCGCGCTCGCGGACCCACTGGGCGAGGTGGTCGATCAACTCGAGCAGCGGCTCCTCGGCCCAATGGATGTCCTCGAAGACCAGGATCAGCGGCTGCACGTCCGCCAGCTCGTCGACGAACTCACGCGCCGCCCAGGCGATCTCGGGTTGACCGCGCTCACCCTCGACGGCCTCCATCACACCCGACGCGAGCCCGAGCAGCTCAGCGATCGCCTCGTCGCCGCAGCATTCGATCAGCTTCTCGCGCGCGGTCTCCATCGGGTCGTTGTCCGTGATCCCGGCCGCCGACTTGACCATTTCTGCCAGCGGCCAGTAGGTGACGCCCTCTCCATACGGGAGCGCGCGGCCCGAGAGAATCGTCGTGCCCTCGACGCCGGCGAGAAACTCGCGGATGAGGCGGCTCTTGCCGACGCCGGGTTCCCCGTAGACGGTGAAGACCTGGGGACGGCGGTCGCGCATCGTGCGTGCGAGCATGTTGTGGAGCAGATCGAGCTCGCTGTCACGCCCCACGAACGGTGCGGACAGAGACCCGAGTTGGCGCCCACCGTCGCGCGCAGCGAGGGGCCTGTAAGCAGCGATCAGCTGCCGGAAGCCACGGAGCTCCAGGGGGCCGGCAGGCTCGGACTCGACGTTGCCCGCGGTCAGCCGAAAGGCCGATTCGCCCATCAGGATCTCCCCCGGCCCGGCGGCCTGCTGCAGCCGCGCCGCGACGTTGACGGCCTCACCCGTTGCAAACGTCGAGTCGGCCTCGTCGACGACGACTTCGCCCGCCTCCACTCCGATTCGTGCCTCAAGCCCGAGCTCGTGAACGTGGTCGAGGATTGCCAGCGCCGCCCGTACGGCCCGCTCGGCGTCGTCCTCGTGCCCCTGCGGGATCCCGAAGGCGGCCATGACCGCGTCGCCGGCGAACTTCTCCACCGTGCCGCCATAGAACTCGATGCAGTCCGCAACCCCGTCGAAGAAGGTCGTGACCCGTCGCCGGACGACCTCCGGATCGGTCTCAGAGACGAACTCGGTGGAATCGACGAGATCGACGAACAAAACGGTGGCAAGCTTGCGCTCCATCCACCCAATTGTAGGTATGCGGATACGGACGACCGAAGGCGCGGAGGGCCGCCCTCACGAGCGGCCCTCCAAGCTTGTCCGCCTAGTACCCGGTACCGAAGCCCGCGCGAGGGATGGTCCCCAGCACCTGCTGCTGGTAGTAGACCGGCCCGCCGCCGTCTGCCTCAACCGTTGACGCGTAGTGCGTCGAGACGAACAGGGTGTAGATGTTCCCGTTCGAGATCGCGAGCCCGAAGTAGTCACCGATGAAGACGCCCGTGCATGGGTCGCGATGGGCATAGCACGCGATCTGGCCGATCCCGTCCACCTTCTGGACCGGCTGGGCCGGATCCCACGAGAACTCCGTCGCGCGGACGTTCGACAGGACCGGCGTGACCGTCGTTCCGTCGTCCTTGTAGGCCTGGACCGAGACGTCGATGCACGCGTTGTCTCCGGTCTGAACGACGCTCGCGTCCGTCGGACATGTGCTGCGCCGGTCGTAGAAGGCCACGGCGACGGCGCCGTTCGGGCCCGCGGCGACGGACGGCTGGAACTGATCCGTCGCGTCGTTGACCGTGGACGGGTCGTTGACTGTCACAGGATCCGAGAACGTGAGGGCGCCGTCCGTCGTGTACGAGAACTTCACGTCCATGGTGCCGGTGGCAGAGTTGTACTCCTCGAAGGTGACGTACGCGTGGCCCGGGTAGGTGGGACTTGCGGCGAAGCTTTCCAGGATCCCGTCGCGGAAGTCGCCGTTGACGAAGTCGCCGGGATAGCCATGAGCGAACGCGACCTTCGTCCACGGCGTGAACGTCTTCCCGTCGTCGGTCGACTTCGTGACGTAGATCGTTCCGTCAAAACCTCCCGTCTTGACGCGATACGCGGCCAATGCGACGTAGAGATCCCCCGCCGCGTCCACGGACGGATACACGGAGAAGTTCGACGGGCCCGTCTCTTGCGGTATCGTGATCGTCGTTGCCGGCGAGTACGTCAGGCCACGGTCACGTGACACTGCCTCACGCAACTTGATCGCCTGGCCGTTGAAGATCGCCCACATCGCGTACACGTGGTCCTGGTACGTCGTCACCGGCGAGTGATTGACCGCTATCCACTGCTTATCCTCGAAGCCGCCGAACGAAAAGCTCGACTGATTGTTGAGCCACTCGAGATAGCCGTACTTGTCGGCGCCTTTCGACACCTTCCACGTCTTACCGAGGTCGTCGCTGTAGACGGCTCCGATCGCCCCGTTCGGATGCAGGTTCGTCCAATAGGCGTTGAACGGGAGCGTTGCCTGGTAGGCGCGGTGCTTGGTGTCGAAATCGACGTTCGGATCGGTGTTGTTCGTCCAGCTTGGGGGCATGTCCTGGGTCCCGGTCGTAACGCAGTCGTAGCCGGGGATCCCGACGTTTCCCGTGACAGCGCCGTTCTCGATGGTGTAGGCGCCGAGATGGAAGTTGTAGAACGTCGAGTACTTGTCGAAGAAGAACTTCGACACACCGACGGCGTTCTCTGAGCCCGGATCGACCGCGATCCACGATTCCGAACGGTTCGAGTTGAAAGGCCCGCTGGTGCAGGTTCCTGGCACCGGCTTGCCGTCAGCCGCCGGGTAACCCCAGCCCGGTGCGGGTGAGCTGGCGACGACGTTGGTGAATGGGACGTTGCTCGTCCAGCTTCCCGCCGAGGCGCTCGAGACGACGGCGAGTGCTCCAGCCACGACGAGCGCGACACTGAGTCTTCTCACGTGCTCCCCCCTCTTTTGCGACCGTGAAGGGAGCAGGTCTAACACATCGACGCTCCTATATGAAGGGGAGGTGCAACGGCCCCGCCTATCTCACTCGGGAAGCGCGGTCGGATCCGTGACCGGTGCGCGCTCGACCCGTCGTCGGCGCACCATGAACGCACCCCCGACTAGGAGTGCGGCACCGCCGAGACCGCCGAGGAGTGCCAGCCACGGAAAGCCACTCTCCGAAGCTGTGGCAGCGAAAGAGCGGTGGTGCTCGACGTTCCCCGCGAGCCGGCCGGGCAACTTGATGTACTCCACCCCGCGCCAGAGCACGTTCTTGCTCGGGGAGTATTCGAGTGTCGAGGCCTGGGTCGTCCACGGGCTCGGTGCGGCCGCCCCAAACGTGATCGGGATCCAGTCGGCTTCAGTCGGAAGGTCGTCCGTCGACCCGGTCAGCGTGAACAGGCGTGAGTAGGAGGCCGGCGCGGCGAGCGCGTCAGCCCCGAGTGCAGCGCGGATGAACGTGGGTGTTCCGTAGGGCGTCAGGCCTGCGGTGACCTTTCTGTAGAGCGAGCGGAGGGATGCCGCGTCGATCCAGGCCCAGGACCCCGCCTCCGGGTGGATCGCAATGACCCCGCCCGCAGGGACGTAGTACTGCGTGAAGCTCGGGCTCATGCCCTCGTCGCCCTTCGCGGTGAACTCGAGCCGGAAGAACGGAGCAGGCGCCGGCGTAGCGGTTGTGACCGGCTCGCCCTGGAGCTCCAGGGCCTGGATCAGGGCCCTCAGGGTTGCCGGGGTCGTCACAGCCTTGCATCCGGCGGCTCCGCAGGCCTTGAACGAGGAGAGCTCTTTCGCCTGGGAGAGCCCGGTCCAGGTCAGCGCCAGCGGAACGAGCAGCAGGATCGGGATCAGGCGCTTCACGGGGTCCTCCTTCGTGGCCGACCGAGCCGATACACCGAGGCGCCTCAAAAGGTTCCCACACCCGGGCTGATCGGGGCGCCTGGACTAGCATCCGCGCCGTGCTCGATCCGAAGGTGTTCAAGGCCTACGACGTGCGCGGGATCTATCCCGACGAGCTCGACGAGGCCGGTGCGTACGCGATCGGGCACGCGTACGTCGACGAGTTCGAGCCGCGGCGGATCGCCGTCGGGCGGGACATGAGGCTCTCGTCACCCGCCATGGCCGACGCGGTCATGCGTGGCGCGGCCGACTCCGGCGCGGACGTGCTGGACATCGGGATGGTCGGGACGGAGATGGTCTACTTCGCCGTCGGCGAACTCGAGCTCGAGGGCGGGATCATGGTCACCGCCTCGCACAATCCCAAGGAGTACACGGGCATGAAGATCGTGCGCCGGGGCGCACTCCCGGTCGGCGGCGACTCCGGCCTGCTGGACATCCGTACTCGTGCCGTGTCCATCCAGGACCAGACCCGGGGTCAGACCCCGGGACAGGTCCGAACGAAGGATGTCTGGCCACGCTTTGTCGAGCGCGTGCTCTCGTTCATCGACCCCGAGGCCGTGAAGCCGCTCCGGGTTGTGATCGACGGCGCGAACGGGATGGCAGGCGCGATGCTTCCACCCGTACTCGAGAAGCTTCCGATCGATGCTGTGCGCTGCAACTTCGAGCCCGACGGGACCTTTCCGAACCACGAGCCGAATCCGCTGCTCCCGGAGAATCGCGAGTTCATCGTGCGCAAGGTCACGGAGGAAGGTGCGGATCTCGGCGTCGCATTCGACGGCGACGCGGACCGCTGCTTCTTCGTCGACGACACGGGCGAGTTCGTCCCAGGAGATTTCGTCACGGCGCTGCTGGCGGAATCGATCCTCGAGAAGGAGCCGGGCGCCAAGATCATCTACGACGTGCGGGCCAGCTGGGCCGTGCCCGAGACGATCATGCACGCCGGCGGAGTACCCCTCGTCAACCGTGTCGGGCACGCCTTCATCAAGCATCGCATGCGGGAGGAGGGCGCGCTGTTCGGCGGGGAGGTCTCAGGGCATTACTACTTCCGCGACTTCTCGCAGGCCGATTCGGGCGTGATCCCCTTCCTGCTGATGCTGGAGCTCGTGTCGAAACGAGGTGAGAAGCTGTCCGAGATCCTGCGCCCCTACAGCGAGCACTACTTCATCACCGGCGAGCTGAACACTCCGGTGAGCGACGTCGCGCTGAAGCTCCAGGAGCTGAAAGAGCGTTTCGGTCCCGAAGGAAAGGTGTCGCATCTGGACGGCCTCTCGGTCGAGGCCGAGGACTGGCACATGAACGTCCGCCCTTCCAACACGGAGCCGTTGCTGCGGCTCAACCTCGAAGCGAAGTCTCCGGAGCTGATGGAGCGCAAACGCGACCAGGTGCTCGAACTGATCCTCGCCTGATTCTAGGTCGTCAGGAAGATTCAGTTTGTTGCTTCTTTAGGCAACGTAGAAGAGCTCTCGTCACGCTGATCTGCACGTCCCGACGGCGGGCGCCTCGATGCTGTCGAAATGGAGCGCAAGCACTCGACCGTCTGGTACGCGAGCCTCGCCGCTGGTCGTCATGACGACGTCCGTATAGCCGGAGGCGGGGACGCAGATCCCGAGTTGGACCGGCGGTCGCGCCCCGCCCGGATCCACGCTGCCGCGCCGAATCGACCGGCCGCCCGCGAGCGTGAATCCAATCGGCTTCGCCGCTTCGCGAGCCGCGCTGATGACGACGACGAGGGCACGCTTCACGCGATGACCGTTCCCGTAGAAACGCAGGCGCGCATCCTCGGCCGGCGTGGTCCAGGCGTCAGCCGACACGCCACGGGTCGACCACACCAAGCGATAGCCCTTCGTCACGCGCACCAGCCGGAGCGGCGTGACGTCCGCTCTGCGCGCTCCTGCCTCGACAAGGTGGAAACGGGTCTCCCGAGGCGCGACGACCAGGAAGTCGCTCGGCTGCGCACCGAGCAGCCTTCCGGCCCTGAAGTCCACCGACACCTCGTCGACCGGAAACGGCGTGAACGTTGGCCCGTCTTCCACGCGCAGCACGCGTTCCACGTCCTTGTTCCAATACTCGGCCTCCCACCAGTAGATCGACGATTCCAGCGGGCTCGGCACGAGAGCGACGGAGCTGCCAAACGGCACCGCGGCATCGATCCAGTCGCGCCGGTCCTGCTGAAACCTGTTCGTCCTCGTCAGCGCCGGTTCGGCGAACCGCTCGAAGACGTAACCAGCCTCGAACCCGCCGAAGGCCGCGATCACCATCGCGGTGGCGAGCGCCACGCTCGGACAAGTCAGACGGGGCAATGTGACGAACACCGCCGCCACCAGAGCGAGCACGAGCACGAGCGCTCGAATGAACCAGTCACTCGAGAGGTGTAGCCATGCCGCCGCCGCAACGATGGCCGGATGGAACGCTGAAGCGGGCGCCGCCCAGAAGATGCTGACGTGATCGGCGTACGAGGCGACCCCCGCGAGCCAGGCAAAGGCTGCACCGGCGGCGATCGCGACGACGCCGCGGGCCCGGGTGTGCGTGCGTTGGACGAGTGCCGCTCCGGTCCCGACCGCGAATAGCGGCGTGAGGTAGAAGAGGTAGCGGTCCTGGATGAATCCCTCTGGCGAGAAGCGCAGACCGAAGGACGCTACTTCGATCGTCAGAAGCGGGACGAGGATCAGGAGGAGCCAAGCGAAAGCGTGTGCGCCTCTGCCCTCCGGCCTGATCGCCGTCGTCAGGACCCAGGAGGATGCGAGCAGGAAGGGCAGGATTCCTCCCCCGATCACCACGTAGTCCAGATACGCGGCCGCCGAATGCAAGATTCCGGGAGGAAGAAGGTCACCGCTGAACGGAACTGCGTAATTGCCGACGACCGTCCCCAGCGAGCCGATCGCAGCGAGCCCGGCAGCGGCCAGACCCGCGGCGGCGTAAACCGAAAAGAGGACCGGATGCGAGGCAAACGCTCGCTTGGCCCCGGATCGCAGGCGCGACGACCTGGTCTTGCCGCCGCTGCCCAAGGCAGTGAACGTCAACTCATGACCAAGGATTGAGAACGGCAGGGCCAGCGCGAGCACCAGGAACTGAGTACGGGCGACAAAGGCAAGCAGGAGGACGGCAAGTGCACCGAGATCTCGCTTCACGCTCGGCTCGGCGATCGCGCGATAACAGGCAAAAAGCGCCCAGACGAATGCCGGGTAGGCGGCATTCTCGGTCAGGAGCGTCGTGCTCAGCACCAGCCAGGGAGTGAAAGCTGTCAACAGCGCCGCGACGGCGGCCGCCGCACGTGATCCGGTCACGGAGCGCGCGAGGAGATATGCCGGCCATGCCGCGCTCGCAAGCAGGAAGGGATTCAAAACATGAGCGGCAGTGGCTGCAGCGGGTGCCGTCAGCAACCCGTAGAAGGGCGCGAGCAACAAGGGATACAGCTGGCTCAATGCCGCGTAGTAATGCCCGTGGATGCGCGGGACGAGGGAGCCGGTCTCAGCGATGCTCGTCGCCAGCTTCGTGGTCTGGAGCTCGTCGGTCATCACGGCCCACGTGATCACGCGAGCGGAGTAGTACGCCGCAAACTCGCCGGCCGCGAGGACGCAGGCGCCCACGATCAGGGAATCGCGCGCGGTCAGCCTGCGCAGCCAGCGATCTCTGGGACCGGCCGCCTGTTGTCGAGCGTCACCAGATTTGAGCATGCTTCCGCGCCTCGAGCTCTACGGCCACGGCGGGCTCGATCATCGTGCCCGCGACGATCCCGGGCCCAGATGCAGGCAGCGTCGACCGCACGGTGATCGTATAGCGCAGTTTCCGCACCCGAACGGTGTAAACGGGGAGGAGACGCCTTACCTCACCGAGCACAAGGCGCGGCCCGCTCAGAAGGGGCGGGCCGCATGCGCCGATCGACACATTGGGACGAGGGGAGAGTGTCGTCCCGAAGGCCGCAGAGTTAGCTATGCAGCCGACTCCAGACGCAGCAGCCAGTGTATCGCCGGACGACCGCCGCAGTTCTCTCCCCGCGACAGCCATCCGGCCACAACGACATCGGGAAGCCGGGGGTCTCGCTTGAGCTTTCCGCGAGCCTGCTTCCGAGCGCTCGCCGCCCGCGACGAAACGATCAAGTCGCCTTGGTCGGCGGCCGATGATCGAACCATGTATTCGCCTCTGCCCACTCGTGTCCGTCGGATCCTCGGCGCGATGGCCGCGGGCGCCCTTCTGATCACGGTGGGGAACGGCGTCACGTACGGCGCGAGTGGGCCTGCCTGGCTGACGGCACTCGCGACGGCCACGCTCACTTATCTGGGCATCCTGCGCTTGGGCAATCCGCGCTGGCTATACATGGGCGGCCCTTGGCGTGGGCGTGATAGCCGGTCTCAGTGCGGTGTCGCTCATCGGCCCGGTGCTCCCGAACTCATGGCGGGTCGCCGATTGCGCCACGATGTTCGGGGTTCTCGCGGCGTACACGATCAACCCGCCGTCACGCGCCCGCGATCTCAGCTAGGCGCTAACCCGACTGCCGCTGGATTTAGCCGATCGGCTAGTGGTCGCTGGACGGGTCTCCGCACATAGTTAGTCTGGTCGCCGACGACGCTGCGGCGCTGCCGGCGGCCCCATCCATCACTGCGGCCCATGCGACTTCGCGTCAGCGATCCTGCGCTCGTCCCGGAACTCCTGGAGTTCCTGCATTCGCGTCTCGACGTTGTTGCAGAGCAGATAACCGCGAACGAGGTGAGCCTGTCCCTGCTGGGCTCGTACGCCCCGGATGCGCTGCGGATGGAGCTGTACTTGCGCGTGCGCGCCTGGGAATCGGCCCAGCGCTCAAGAGGCGTCGAAGTGGAGTTCGTCGACTAGCGGCCCTCGCGAGCCCTCCCCTCCCGGTGACCGCCCCTGTCACCTTCAAGGAGGGCTGAGGTCACAGACAGATGGCGGAGACATAGCATCGGCCCGATGGAAAGTGTTCCGATGAGGCCGCCCTTCAAGTTCTCCGCGACGACTCGGGTCGGCTTCTCGGACACCGACGCGCAGGGGATCGTGTACTACGGGCGCTACCTGCCCTACTTCGACCTCGCGCGCGTCGAGTATCACCGACAGCTTGGACTCCTCGGCATGGACATCGGCGAGGGAGGCCACGAGTTCGTTATGCGCGCGTGCACGATCGAATACTTCGCCCCGGCCGTCTTCGACGACCTGATCGAGGTCTACGTCCGGATGGCACGGATCGGGCGAACGAGTGCCAGCTACGAGCTCGCGGCCTACCGGGAGCGCGACGACGTGCTCATGGTGACGGCGACCCAGACTCTCGTCCTGGTCGACCTCGAGCGGCGCCGGGCCGTGACCATCCCGGAGTCCTACAAGGAGCGAGTCCGCGCGTTCGAGGGCGAAGCACTCGAGACATGAGCGCCTACACCGGAGCGCTCGAGGCGATCGACCGGATCCTCAACCGCGGGGGCGATCCCGACGACGTCCTCCGCGCGGTTGTCTCCGTCCTGCACGACCGCTTCGACGACTACTCGTGGATCGGCATCTACCTCGTCGAAGGAGACGAGCTCGTGCTCGGGCCGTGGCAGGGCCCCCAGGCTACGGAGCACGTCAGGATTCCATTGGGAGAGGGCATCTGCGGAGCCGCCGCCGCGAGCGGCCAGACGGAAATCGTCGACGACGTGAACGCCGATCCGCGCTATCTCGCCTGCTTCCCGTCGACCCGGTCCGAAATTGTCGTCCCGATCACGTACGAGGGAAGAATCGTGGGCGAGATCGACATCGACTCAGATCGACCGGCCGCCTTCGGCGCGGAGGATCGCACGTTCCTCGAGCGCGTCGCCTTGGTGATCTCGTCGCACTGCGTCGTCGGGTGGGACACTGGCGGCGAGACCTGGACGCCCTGAGCACGCCGACCACGCCTCGCGGTCGGCGCACGCTTCACCTGAGCGAAGCGAACCTTCGAAGGAGGCCGCGCGCCCGCCCGTTTGTCCTCGGAACGGAGCGGGCGCCGCAGCTTTGGTGCCCTCTCCCCCTGGACTCGTTTTAGTCCGAATTGCGGCGCGCGCTATCCCTGAGACGAGGTACCTCGCCCATTCGAGTGAGGATCCCTCCTACGAGGGACGGCTTTCGTCACGTTAGACCTAGCTTCCGAGAAGGATCAGGACGGCGTGACGCGATACGCGTCGAAGACGGCCTCGATGTTCCGCAGGGCTGTTAGCAGGCCGCGGAGCTCCTTGACGTCCCCCACTTCCGCGACGTACCAGTTTCTCGCCATCTGATCCTCCACCGTGCCGCCGTACGACACGATGTTCGCGCCGTGCTCGGCAAACGTCCGCGCGACGTCTTCCAGCAAGCGGGGCCGATCCCAGGAATCCACCGCGATCTGGACGCGGAAGCTCTGTGACGCACCGCCGTCCCAGCTGACCGGTGTGAAGCGCTCCGGGTTGCGCGCGAGCGCCTTGACGTTCGGACAGTCGCCTCGGTGGATCGTGATCCCTTTCCCCAGCGAGATGTAGCCGACGATCTCGTCGCCGGGAACGGGGGTGCAGCACCTCGCGAGCCGGACGAGGACGTCGTCGACGCCATGGACGTTGATGCCGTAGTTCTCGCTGCCGACCGCATGTTTGGCTCGCGGCGCCTTGAGCGGCACCGCCTCCTCTTCGGCCACCTGCTCGGTCTTGAGTCGCTGCAAGACCTTGTTGACGACCGACTGCGCGGTGACCTTGCCCGAGCCAAGAGCGAGATAGAAGTCCTCGGCCTTCTTGAAGTTCATGTCGCGGATCACCTCTGCCAGCACGGCTGAGCCGGCGAGCTTGCGATAGGGCAGCTTGGCGGCCTTGAGCGACTGCTCGAGCGCCTCTCGTCCCTTCTGCTCCTGGTCCTCGCGCGTCTCGCGTGAGAACCATTGCCGGATCTTGCTGCGCGCGCGCGACGAGGCCGCCAGCGACATCCAGTCGCGTGACGGGCCCCGGCCGACCTTCGAGGTGAGGATCTCGACGAAGTCGCCGTTCTTCAGGTGGTAGTGAAGCGGAACGATGCGGCCGTTCACCTTCGCGCCCACGGTGCGATGGCCGACGTCCGTGTGGACGGCGTACGCGAAGTCGATCGGGGTTGCCCCCGCCGGCAATGTCTTCACCTCGCCCTTCGGGGTGAAGACGTAGACCTCGTCGACGACAAGATCCGTGAGGAATGCACGCTTGAACTCGCCCGGCTCGTCGATGGTCTCCGGCTGCGCCTCCATCAGCTGGCGCACCCAGGTCTCCCAGGCCTCGTCCGTCTTCGGCCTGCGGCCTCCCTTGTAACGCCAGTGTGCGGCGATGCCGAACTCGGCCGTCTCGTGCATCTCGCGCGTGCGGAGCTGGATCTCCAGCGGTCGCCCCTCCGGCCCGATCACGGTGGTGTGCAGTGACCGGTAGCGGTTGAACTTCGGCATCGCGATGTAGTCCTTGAATCGCCCGGGCATCGGCTTCCAGAGCGAATGGATCAGCCCGAGGGCGCCGTAGCAGTCGCGCGTCCCCTCCTCACCGGAGCGCTCGACGATCACGCGCATCGCCGTGAGGTCGTAGATCTCGTTGAACTCGCGGCCCTTCTTGGCCATCTTGTCGTAGATGGAATAGAAGTGCTTCGCGCGCCCGGAGATCTCGGCCGGGATGTCCACCTTGTCGAGCTCGAACTGGAGGATGCGCGCGCCCTCCGAGACATGCCCTTCACGATCGGCGCGGCGCTCGGTCACCATCGCCTTGATCTCCGCGTACTTGCGCGGGTGCAGTGTTTCGAAGGCGAGATCCTCGAGCTCCCACTTCATCGCGTGGATGCCGAGCCGGTGCGCGAGCGGCGCGTACACCTCGAGTGTCTCCTTCGCCTTCTGCACCTGTTTCTGCTTGCCGAGGTACTCGATCTCGCGCAGGTTGTGCAGGCGGTCCGCGAGCTTGATCAGGATGACGCGGACGTCCTCCGCCATTGCCACGATCAGCTTCCGGTAGTTCTCCGCCTCGGTCTGCTCCCGGCTCTGGAACTGCACGCGGGTCAGCTTCGTGACGCCCTCGACGAGCTTTGCGATCTCGTTGCCGAACTCAGCCCGGACGTCCTCGAGATCGGCGTCCGTGTCCTCGACGACGTCGTGAAGGAGCGCCGCTGCGATCGTCCCGTCGTCGAGCTGGAGCTGGGCACAGATCTTGGCCGCGCCCCAGGGGTGGAGGACGAAATCCTCCCCCGATCGGCGCTGCTGCCCCTCATGCGCCCGGGCGGCGAAGTTGAAGGCCCTGGCGATCAGGTCACGGTCGACCTCGGGGTTGTACGCGGCGACATCAGCGATCAGCTCATCGATGAGCTCCTGATGCTTCTCATGAGTCTCAACGACGGCCATAATGGCGCTCGATCACCTCGCCGGAGGCCGGCCCCGGCCCCGCCGCGTGCGTCGTGCCTCCCTCGGCACCGCCGCCCGCTAGGTCAACGTTCCGAAGGTCTCCGGTGGATAGACCGCCCGGCCGCGAAGCGCCGGGTCGTACGCGCCGAGCGGACGCATCATGAAGTACTGAGCTCCGTGCGCTTGCGGCGGGGGATCGATTCCGGACTCGTCCGCCCGAGCGAACCCGAAACGCTCGTAGTAACGCGGGTTGCCTTCGATCAGGATCAGCGGCTCACCCCGCTCGTCAGCGAGGCGGATCGCCTCCCGCATCAGCGCGCTGCCGATGCCGCGACGCTGGTGTGATGGGAGCACGGCCAGCGGTCCGAGCTGGAGCACACGGTGCGGGCCCGGCTCGATGTCGACATAGCTGAGCAGCACGTGGCCGACCACCGCGCCCTCGATTTCTGCAAGAAGTGACAGTTCCGGAATAAACCGATCGGTCGCGCGGATGGTGGCGACGAGCGTCGCTTCTACGGGTTCGCGGAACGCCTGGTCATTGACGTTCTTGATGCTCGCATGATCGGCTTCCGTCTCCGGACGTATGTTCACGCCGCGCGCAGCAGCGCGGGCTCTGCAAGCAGCGCACGGAACGTCTCGGATTCGAGCGGATGTCGCTTGGGGCCGCCGCCTTCGACCTCGAGCTCGTCGAAGATCGTCTGAGCCTGCGAATCACGCGGGCTTGCTACCCATTGCGTGCGAAGCCAGCCGTACAGCTCCTCGAACCGCTCGTCTGCGTCGAAGACGCGGCGGACCACGAGCTGCGGGGCAACCGTGCCGTTCCACCGGTTCTCCTCGAGCCTGAAGGCGACGTCGTAGCGACCGACGCGCCGGTAGCGGTCGAGCTTCGTTCCCTGGCCGAACGCGATCGCGCTGCCGGCATCGCGGCCGTCGCGATGCACGCGGAAGCGCAGATGCTTCCCGTCGCCGACGGTGGCGAGGTCGCCGAGCTCGCAGGCCGGAGCGAGCAGCGTCACGGCGGGATTCCCGAGCCCGAACGGAGCGAGGCGGCGAAGCTCCTCGCAGAGATCGAGCGTGAGCCTCGCGCCACGCGGTAGGACAGCATCGATGATCGTTGTCGGCAGCAGGTCCTCCTCGCCGACGAGTCCTTCAGCCTCCGCCGCGAACGCTTCGGCGAACCGCTCCAGCTGCTCGGGCGAGATCGACAGCCCTGCGGCTGCACGATGGCCGCCGAAGCGCTCGAGGTGGTGTGCGCTGGCGGCAAGCGCGCCGTGGAGGTCGAAGGACGGGATCGAGCGGCCGGATCCTTTCCAGAGCCCCTCCGTGCCTGCGATCAGGACCACGGGCCGGTGGTAGCGCTCGACGAGCCGCGACGCGACGATCCCGATCACGCCTTCGTGCCAGTCCTCGCCCCACACCACGTATCCGCGCTGACGGCGTTTCGCCTCCGGCCACTCCTCGACCTTTGCGATCGCTGCTCGCAAGATCTTGTCCTCGACGGCCTGCCGGTCACGGTTCAGCTCCTCGAGCCTGTCGGCGAGGCGGCGCGCCTCCTCGCGGTCTTCGGTCAGGAGCAGCTCGAGTGCGGCCCTGGGATGCCCAAGCCGGCCCGCGGCGTTGATCCGGGGCGCGAGGCGGAAGGCGACGGCCCCTGCATCGACTGCTGCGGGATCGACGCGCGCGACCTTCATCAGCGCCCGCAGTCCGGGCTTCTGCGTTCGTGCCAGCCCTCTCAGCCCAGCGATCGCCAGCGAGCGGTTCTCGCCCACGAGCGGGACGACATCCGCGATCGTCGCCAAGGCAACGAGGTCGAGCTGGCGCCGCAGCGCGTCGGCGTCCGTGCCGAGCAGCGCCTGGCCGAGCTTGTAGACGACCCCGGTGCCACAGAGCTCGGGGAAGGGATACCCGGAGGGACGCGTCGCGACGATCGGACAGTCCGGGAGTTGTTCCCCCGGGCGGTGATGGTCGGTGACGATCACGTCCAGCCCGAGCTCGCGCGCGTGGTGAACCTCTTCCACCGCGGTGATGCCGCAATCGACCGTGAGGACCAGACCGCAGCCTTCCTCGGCCAAACGCTCGAGCGTCTGCCCGCTGACGCCGTAGCCCTCGTCGAACCGGCTCGGCAGATGCCATTCGACCTCCGCTCCGAGCTCGCGCAATACGAAGACGGCGAGCACGGTCGCGCAGATGCCGTCGACGTCGTAGTCACCGTGGACGCAGATGCGCTTGCCTGCCGCAACCGCAGCTCGTATGTGCTCAACCGCCCCCTGCATGTCGCCGAGCAGGTAGGGGTCGTGCAGGGGCAGCTCGCCGGCCAGGAAGGCCCGCGCCTCCTCGGGGTCGCCGTAGCCGCGCCGGACGAGCACGCTCGCCGTGATCTCGTTGAGGCCGAGCTCCTGGGCAAGAGCGGTGGCCTGCCGGTGCGGGCACGGACGGATCGTCCAGATGCCCTCAGACATGCACGTCTACGGTACGAGGGGTGTCGGACGGCACCGACCTGCGCGCCGAGTTCCTCCTCGATCCAGGCGTCCTCCCCGGCGAGGGAGTTTCGACGGCGTCATAGAAGCTGAATGGCGGGCCGGGCCGGCGCAAGCCTGGTACGGAGATCCACCGGCTAATTAGGCCTGACCCTTTCGGGGAGACTCGAAGCCGCCTCCTGCCGATGGCTAGGGCATGAATCGGGAAGTCCCGAGATGGCTGCTCCCCGTCGTCTGCGCCTCGATGGTCGCCGCGGCGGCCGCATTCCTTCTCGTCCCACGAGGAGAGTCCGCCCGACACCCCGCCTTCTGCTCGGCGGTGAAGGGCGCAGGCGGGAAGCCTCAGGCCCCGCTCGGCCTGTTCGTTCACTATGGCCCTAGCTCACTCGTGAACGAGTCGAGCACGGTTCGGGCTGGTTCGACCTCGCGCGTCGCGCCGGAGCGCGATACGTCGCGGTCATCGCGAAGCACCACGACGGCTATGCGCTTTGGAACTCCTCAACGACCTCGTATACCGTTGGCAAGCACGACCTGATCGCGCGAGCGGCGCTCGACGCGCGCCGCTCCGGTCTCGGCCTCGTTCTCTACTTCTCGCTGGTCGACGAACACGTTGCCTCGTATGACGACGACTGGCCCGCCTATCTGCGGTTCGTCAAGGCGCAGCTACGCGAACTTCTCACCCGTTATGGCCCGATCGCAGGCGTTTGGTTCGACGGCCCGGGGTGGGCGGACGGCCGCTCCGCCGACGAGTGGGGACTCCCGTCGCTCTATGCCGAGGTCCATCGCTCCCAGCCCGACGCCGAAATCATCACCAATCACCACTGCGCGAGGCCGCTGGCGGGCGAGGGCGCGCTGACCTTCGAAAACGAGGCCCCGAGGCGGCGCGCAGGGTTCCCGCAGCAGATCGCCTACTCGCTCTCCGACCAATGGTTCTACTCGACGCAGGAGCGCCCCCACTCGCACCGCTCCTACCTCGCGCTTCGCGCGCGGGCGCGCAGGGTCGGTGCGGGTCTTCTCGTCAACGTCCCGCCCCGGCCGGACGGCACCTTCGCCCCCGAGTACGTGCGGGCGCTCCTCGGCCGCTAAAGCGACCACGCTGGGATGCGGTGCGCGAGCGCTGCCACGCGCTGGCTCGACGCGCGCGCAACGAAGCCGGGCGAGTCAGGTGCGATCGCCTCCAGACCGAGTTCGCTATTCGCGGGGGAGGTCCACACCCAGGAGAGTGAGCCCGACGAGCAGCGCAAGAAACGCAATCGCCGCGGCCACGACGAGGCGGGGATGTTGGGCTCGGCGCAGCGAATCCCACCCCACTCGACTCCAGAACACCAGCAGTCCCGCGACCGCCGCTACGCCGATCACGAGCACCGGTGCAAGCAGGATCGCACGCCCGAACGAGAGGTCGCTCACCCACACGGTGACGAGGACAAGAACCGAAATCGCGATGGATGCGGCGGCCAGGCGCAAGCTCACGGCACGAGCGTAGCCCAGCGCTATGCTCGGGCTCGTGGCCGAAGCCAACTACGTCTCGGGTGACGACTACGTGATCGAATTCCTGGGCTACCGCTTCGCCTTCAACGCGTCCGACTTCGAGCAACGCGTCATCGCCGCCGCGGTGAAGCTCGGCCTGGTCGAGGACAACGAGCTCGAGGAGGAGGAGACCGCCGACCTCGTCGAGCTCGTCGAGCGAGACTGGATCGACGAGCCCCGCAGCGCCCTCGGGAGATATCTCGTGCGGCACTGGGAACGGGTCTCGCTCGTCGGAGGAGAGTCGCTCGTCTACTGGCTCAAGAAACTCGTGTTTCGCGGGGCCTGGCTCGACCACCGGGTCAAGGAGGGACTCCTAGACGTCGCCTGGGACGACGACGTCGCGGACTTCGGCTACCGAGATCCCAATGGAGACCGAGCTCTGCTCGAGCTCGCGCCCGTCCCCTCGTGGCACGAGCTGCAATTCCGTCGTTGATCCGCGCGGCCGCGATCGCCGCGTATCTCGCGGTGTTGCTGGCGGTGGACACGCAGGTCGATCTGCCCGGACAGCTCGCACTGGGAGGCCTCACCTGGCTCGTGCTCCTCGCCGCTGCGCGGCCGCTGCCGGCGGAGCGTCGGGCGCAGGTTGCCGTCGTCATCTGCGCTGCAACGGTGGCGGAGCTGACGGGCTCGATTCTGTGGGGCGTCTACTCGTACCGCCTGCACAACCTGCCGACCTTCGTCCCCCCGGCTCACGGGCTCGTGTTCATGGCCGGCCTGTCGCTGAGCGAAGGGCTCCGGCGTCACTCGCGCGCGCTGGTGGCCGTCGCCGCCGCGGCCGCCACGCTGTGGGGCGTGCTCGGATTGACGGTGCTGCCGCGGCTGGACGCCGCCGGTGCGCTCGGCGTTCCGCTGCTGCTCGCATTCCTCTGGCGTTCGCGGGCGCGCAGCGCGTACGCCGGCGTCTTCCTCGTCGTCGCGGTGCTCGAGCTGTACGGGACCGCGATCGGCACCTGGCGGTGGGCAGAAGAGCTCCCCGGGCTCGGTATTCCCGGCGGCAATCCGCCGAGCGGTGTCGCCTCGGGCTACGTCTGGTTCGACGTCATGGCCCTGCTGCTCGCGCCGCGGCTGCTCGCGGCCGTACGGCGGACGTGGCCGTTACGGCCACGTCCGGTGCCTGGCACCGGACAGGTACAGAATTGACGGGCGGCGGACCGGAGGAGTTCCGGGCCGCCCCTCCGCCGAAGGGTTGAGGCAGCCGCGCCTAGAACCTCCAGGCGCGCAGCTCGTCGAGCGCGTCGTCCCACTCGTGGAGGGTGCCGCGCGTCGTCATGAAGTTCTCCACGCGCGTCTCGAGCTGCTGTTGCACGGAGGGGTCCCCGGTGCCGGCGATCCTTCGCAGGTCGTCGAGCACGTCGATGCCGAGCTCCGCTTCGATCTCCGGGAGCGAGCGCTCGAGCTCGTCGTGATACACGGGCCAGCGACCCGCCACGCCGTAGAGCGTCCGCGCGAGTGCGACGATCGACTCGACGGCATGTATCCGCCCACCCAGCTCGTTCTGCCGGCGCCAGGCCTTGAGCGAGCGGGTGTAGCAGTTCAGGTAGGCGTCGTAGACGGACGCGACCTCCGACCGGGCGCGTTCGCCTGCGCTCGCGCGCATCTGTGCGAGAACTGCGGCAAGCTCGCCCGTCCTGTCGGAGACGATCTGCGCAGAGAGCAGCGCCCTGGTTGCCCAGTCGAGATCCTCGACCCGCTGGCGGATGCGCCGGACGCCGATGTAGTTGACATCGAACTCGCCTTCCTTGACCTGCTGCCGCTCGCCGCGCGCCGTCCGAGCGGCCATGCCTTCGTCGGTCAGCACCCAGATGAAGTCGTAGTCCGAGCCCGCCACGGCCGAGCCGCCCGCACGCGAGCCGATCAGGAGCACTCCCACCGTCTCCTCGTCGGCTGCGGCACGCCGCTGCACATCCTCCAGAGCGGGATCCACGGCCGAAACGCTAATCGAGGGCGGTCGCAGGGCACTGCCCCACGACCGCCGGTCGGAGGATGTGAGCTGCGGCCCCTCACGATCCTCCTGGACTCAGGATTGAGGCGGAAAGCACTTTTCGCACTCCCCCGCCAGGGTGAAGTGAAGCGCCCGGATGAACCACCCGAAGGGGGAGGAATCAACCAGCGTGGGTGAGCCATGCTCATCACGTACCAACTGTCCTCAACAGCTCTGTACTGCGGCAGAGCGAGCCCGAGAAACTGCGGCCGGGGCGGACATTTGAAGGGTCGGAACCTATGCGGCGGGTTCCGGCCCTTTTCCTTTGGCAGGAAGGTCAAAGCCCAGGCGGTGCTCGTCGTCGGCCGGACCCAAGGCGATCCGTCTGATCGCACCAACCGGGACGATCAGCTCTTCTGCGTGCCCTTCCACCAGGTCGACCGTCAGCGTCAGAAATCCGTAGCCCGGCTCGCTCGAGAGCGAGCGAAGCATCAGCCGTTCGCCGTCCTCCAGCTCGACCTCCACATGGGAGCGATCGGCCGTATGCGTCGCGGTGTAGCGCTCGATCTGCTGATGGATCCGCTTGACGAAGTCTTCGAGCGACGGCTCGGCGGCGCCCGGGACCCACAGCTGTGGCGTCAAAACAGCTTCGAGTGGTCGGCCGTTGCGCCGATCTGCTCGCGACCCAGTTCCGTGACGATCCGCCCGCGCGGCGTGCGCTGCAGGAATCCGAGTTGGAGGAGATACGGCTCGTAGACGTCTTCGATCGTGTCCGGCTCCTCCCCGAGTGCGACCGCGAGCGTCGACAGGCCCACGGGGCCGCCCCCGAATTTGCCCAGAATCGTGCCAAGGAGTTGACGGTCCATCCGCTCGAGCCCGAAACCGTCCACCTCGAGCAGCTCAAGCGCCTCCCGCGACACATCGTTCGTGATCACCCCGTCGTGTTTCACCTGCGCGACGTCCCGCACACGCTTGAGGATGCGATTCGAGACCCTCGGCGTGCCGCGCGAGCGGCGTGCAATCTCGTCGGCCGCGTCTTCCTCGATCTCGACGTCGAGGATCCGCGCAGACCTGCGGACGATCGCCCCGAGCTCGGCCGGCTCGTAGTAGTCGAGCCGGAACGTCATGCCGAAGCGATCGCGCAGCGGCGTCGTCAGCAGCCCGGTGCGTGTCGTCGCTCCGACCAGGGTGAAGGGCGGTAGATCAAGCGTCAGCGTCCGCGCCGCGGCTCCCTGGCCGACGATGATGTCGAGGCGAAAGTCCTCCAACGCCGGGTAGAGGATCTCCTCGATCGCGCGGTTCAGCCGGTGGATCTCGTCGACGAACAGCACGTCGTGCCGTTCGAGCCCGGTGAGGATCGCGGCCATGTCGCCCTTCCGCTCGAACGCCGGCCCGGCCACACAACGGATGCCGACGCCGAGCTCCTCGCGAATGATGTAGGCGAGGCTCGTCTTGCCGAGCCCGGGAGGGCCGACGAGCAGGACATGGTCGAGCGGCTCGTCGCGAGCCTTCGCGGCCTGGAGGGCGATCGCGAGCTGATCCTTGATCCGCTCCTGCCCGACGAACTCGCCGAGACGCCGCGGCCGCAGGGATTGTTCGAGGTCTTCCTCTTCGGGGGCGACCGCAGGCGCCAGAAACTGAGTGCTCATTACGCCGCCTTTAGCGCTTCGCGCACGCGTTCCTCCGGCGGCGCTTCCGGATCGGTCCTCGCAAGCGCGATTTCGGCCTCTCCGACCGAGTAGCCCAGCTCGACGAGCGCGTCGCGCGCAACGAGGTGAGGCTGTGTCCTTCCGGCCGACGAGATCGGCACCGGTGCCTCGCCGATCTTCTCCTTCAGCTCGAGGACGATCCGTTCCGCCGTCTTCTTCCCGATGCCCGGAATCGCCTGAAACCGTGCCGTGTCCTCGAGCACGATCGCCCGCCTTAGCTCCGCCGCCGGCGACCCCGACACGATTGCGAGCGCGACCTTTGGCCCGACGCCGTTCACCGACAGGAGCTGCACGAACAACTCTCGTTCTGCCGCCTCTGCGAAGCCGTAGAGCTGCAAGGCGTCCTCGCGCACGTGGAGGTAGGTGTGCAGCGCGACCTCCGCGGCGCCGTCCGCCCTCCGCACGGCGGAGGGCGTCGCAGCGACGAGATAGCCGACGCCGGCAACGTCCACGACGAGGCCTTCAGGTGTGTTCGCGACCGGCCGGCCGCGGAGGCGTGCGATCAACCCGCGATCCTCAATAGCGGTGGCGCGAGCGCATGGCAGATCGCGACGGCGAGCGCGTCCGCGGCATGCGACGGAGTGGGCTCCGCATCCATGACGAGAATCGCCTTCACCATCCTCTGGATCTGCTGCTTCTCGGCGCGCCCGTAACCGCAGACCGTTTGCTTCACGCGCGCGGGTGAGTACTCAGCGCACTCGACGCCGGCGTTCGCCGCCGCGACCATGACGGCGCCGCGCGCCTGCCCGACGGAGAGTGCGGTGCGGGCGTCGACGCCGACGAAGGACTCCTCGAGGACGACGGCATCCGGCACGTGCAGCTCGATGAGCGCGGCGACCGCGTCGAAGATCGTCTTCAGCCGCAGCTCGGGGCGTTCGGCCGCGGCTGTTTTCCACCACCCGTGGTCGATGGCCCTGAGGCGCCCGTCGCTTTCTTGGACGATTCCGTACCCGCAAGAGGCAGTTCCCGGGTCGATGCCGATGACCTTCACGGTCAGAGGTTACGGACCCCACCGGACATTCCTTGCGGTCCCGCCGACTTATTCTTCTCCGCATGCCGGGGGACATCTGGCTCACCTTTCCGGACGGGACGGAGCACGAGCTGAAGGGGAGCGTCACGATTGGACGCGACGCGACGAACGACCTCACGTTCGCCTCGCCGACGGTGAGCAGGGAGCACGCTGCGCTGACCCTTCGGGACGGACGCTGGTACGTCGAGGATTGCGGCAGCTTCAACGGAACGTTCCTGAATGGGACCCGCGTCCAGCCGGGGACACCGCTTCCGCTCCGGCACGCCGACCGAATCGGGATCGGCTCGGAGACGGTCCTCTTTTCCTGGCCGGCGCAGCTCCAGGACCCGGACACAACGGAACCGCTCCAAGAAGTCGCACCGGGAGACCTGGCGCAGCTGTCCTCCTTCCAGCGCCAGGTCGTGCAGTCTCTCTGCGGCCCCTGGCTCGCAGGTGCGAGCCTCGAGAGCCTTCCGTCCAACGAACAGATCGCGGCCCAGCTCGGCACGCCTGGCGCAACCGGCACCGTCAAGGCGGCGCTGCGCCGGATCTACGCGAAGGCCGGGCTTTCGGACCAACCTGCTCACGCGAAGCGGCGCGCCCTCTGTCGCGTCGCCCGGCAGCGCGGCTGGGTCTGAAAAAA
>WNGA01001750.1_pt1 | contig 56898 bp, 44 predicted proteins | sample 5400061 | NCBI WGS metagenome assembly WNGA01 (sample SAMN13153366, study PRJNA577476) | soil metagenome | isolation source: 100 cm soil or saprolite under grassland replicate 2 | place: USA:California | collected 2016-06-15
CTCGATCTTCATCATCACCCAGGGCGGCCCGGGCCAGGCCACCACCAACCTGCCCTACTTCCTGTACCTGCAGGCGTTCCGCCGCTTCGAGATCGGCCAGGCCGCCGCGCTGGCGATCGTCACCACCATCGGCACGATCGTCATCGCGACCATCGCGCTGCGGGTCCTGTCGAACCTGTTCAAGGGAGAGGAGCTGGCGCCGCGATGAGCACCGTCGCCGAACGGGCACAGGGCCGCGCCGCGCAGAGGACCCGCCGCCCCGACCGCTTCCGCGTGGGACGGGTGCTGGTGCCGACGCTCGCGTGGATCGCGGCCATCGGCTTCTTCTTCCCGGTCCTGTGGATGTTCCTCACCGGCTTCAAGCAGGAGGCCGACGCCTTCACCAGCCCGCCGAAGCTGGTCTTCGCTCCCACGCTGGAGCAGTACCGGCAGATCTTCAGCCGCAGCTTCGCGCCGTTCCTGATCAACTCCGCCAGCGCCACCGTGATGTCGACCCTGCTGGTGCTGGCCCTCGCCATCCCGTGCGCCTACGGGCTGGCGATCAAGCCGGTGGAGAAGTGGCGGGACGTGCTGTTCTTCTTCATCTCCACGCGCTTCCTGCCGGTGGTCGGCGCGATCGTGCCGATCTATGTGATCGCGCGCGACGCGAAGCTGCTGGACACCGTGACCGCGCTGATCCTGCTGTACACCGCGATGAACATGCCGATCGCGGTGTGGATGCTGCGCTCGTTCTTCCTGGAGGTCCCCACGGCGATCATGGAGGCCGCCCGCATCGACGGGGCGACCCTGCGCCAGGAGCTGGTGCGCATCGTGCTGCCGCTGGTCGCTCCGGGGATCGCGGCGACGGCGCTGATCTGCGTGATCTTCGCCTGGAACGAGTTCTTCTTCGCCGTGAACCTCACCTCCTCGCGGGCGGCGACCGTGCCGGTGTTCCTGGTCGGCTTCATCACCAGCGAAGGGCTGTTCTGGGCGCGGCTCTCGGCGGCGGCGACCATGGCCTGCCTGCCGGTGCTGCTGGCCGGCTGGATCGCCCAGAAGCAGCTCGTCCGCGGCCTCACCATGGGGGCGGTGAAGTGAATGCGGTGGTGGTGGAGCGGCCGGGGAAGGTAGGCATCGACCGGGTCGACGATCCTACCCCCGGGCCGCGCGAGGTCCTGGTCCGGGTGGAGGCCTGCGGCATCTGCGGCACGGACCTCCACATCCTCGACGGCGAGCTGCCGTCGACCCGCTACCCGATCATCCCCGGCCACGAGTTCTGCGGCGAGGTGGTCGCGGCCGGCGCACAGGTCGAGCACCCCCGGATGGGCGACTTCGTCGCCGTCGACCCGAACCTGCCGGACGGGGAGTGCCGCTGGTGCCGGGCCGGCAGGGAGAACCTCTGCGAGAACTACGAGGCGATCGGCGTCACCCGGCCAGGCGCCTGCGCCGAGCTGGTCGCGGCGCCGGCCGCCAACGCGTTCGTCCTCCCTCCCGACCTGCCCCGCTCCTGGGGCACGCTGGTCGAGCCGCTGTCGTGCGCCGTGCACGGCTTCGACCGGCTGGGCGCAAGGCTCGCCGACCGCTACCTGATCTACGGGGCGGGGACCATGGGGCTGCTGATGGCCCAGCTCGCCCAGCAGGCGGGCGCGGCCGGGGTGGACGTCGTGGACGTCAACGCGGGCCGGCTCGCCGTCGCCGAGCGGCTCGGCGCCGACCGCACCGCCACCTCCGCCGACGAGCTCGACCGACCGCAGGGCTGGGAGGTGGTGGTCGACGCGACCGGCGTCGTCCGCGCCATCGAGGACGGGCTGCGCCGGGTGGCGCGCGGCGGGACCTTCCTGATGTTCGGGGTGGCGCCGGCCGAGGCGACCGCGGCCTTCTCGCCCTTCCGGATCTACAACGAGGAGATCACGGTGGTCGGCTCGATGGCGGTCCTGCACAGCTTCGAGCGGGCAGGCGACCTGCTCGTGCGCGGGGCGGTCGACGCGGCCACCATGATCACCCACAGCATGGCGCTCGACAGCTACGAGGCCGCGGTCGCCACCTTCCGCGCCGGCGACGGCCTCAAGATCCAGGTGACCCCGGCCGCCGCCGTCCGGACATACTGATCCCGCCCGTCAACGTAGTACCGACCCCGACGGGGAGGTACTAAAAACGGAGGAGCAGGATGGGCGACTTGGCGCTCGGGATCGACTGCAGCACCACCGCCACCAAGGTGGTGGCGTGGGACCGTGGCGGCAAGCCCGTCGCCGAGGGCCGGGCGCCTCTCGAACGGCTGACGTCGCGGCCGCCGCACAGCGAGCAGCGGGCCGACGACTGGTGGGAGGCCACCCAGACCGCCATCGCCCGCCTCGTGCAGGCCGTCGACGCCGACCGCGTCGCCGGGATCTGCATCACCCACCAGCGCGAGTCGTTCGTCCCGGTCGACGAGGGCAACCGGGCGCTGCGCAACGCCATCCTGTGGGACGACGCGCGCTCGCAGGCCCAGCTCGACCAGCTCGGCGAGCGCTTCGGGCACGACGAGCTGCACCGGCGCACCGGCCGGGGACCGTCGGTGGCGCAGGCGTCCTCGAAGCTGCTGTGGCTGGTGCAGCACGAGCCGGAGGTGGTGGCGCGCACCCACAAGTTCGTGGACGTGCACGGCTTCCTGGTGCGGCGGCTGACGGGGAGGTTCACCACGAGCCTCGCCTCGGCGGACTCGTTCGGGCTCACCGACATCGAGCGCGAGGCCTGGGCGGACGACCTCGTCGCCGCCATCGGCCTCTCGCCAGAGCAGTTCTGCGACACCGTCAAGCCCGGCACGGTCATCGGGGAGGTGACCGCCGAGGCGGCGCGCGCGACCGGGCTGCCGGCGGGCATCCCGGTCGTCGCCGGCCTCGGCGACGGCCAGGCGGCCTGCCTCGGCGCCGGGGTGACGTCGCTGGACCGCGCCTACCTCAACCTCGGCACCGCGGTGACCGGCGGCCCAGTCGGCCGCAGCTACCTCACCGACCGGTCGTGCCGCACCCTCTACGGCGGCGCGCCGAACACGTTCCTGTTCGAGAACGTGCTGCGCGGCGGCCTGGCGACGATGCGGTGGTTCATGCGCCAGTTCGGCGACTCGCGCGACGAGCCGGCCGACTTCGACCGCTACGAGGCGGCGGCCCGCGAGATCGGACCGGGGTCGGACGGGCTGCTGCTCGTGCCGTACTGGAACCACGTCACCAGCCCGTACTGGGACCTGTCCGCCAGCGGCGTGGTGGTCGGCTGGCACCACGGGCACCACCGCGAGCACCTCTTCCGCGCGATCGAGGAGGGCATCGCCTTCGAGCACCGCCTGGCGACCGAGGGCATCCAGGCGGCCACGGGCGAGCGCATCCGCGAGCACGTGATCCTCGGCGGCGGGTCCAACAGCGACCTGTGGTGCCAGATCATGGCCGACGTGCTCGGCTCAGTGGTCACCCGGGCGCACACCCCGGAGGCGACCAACCTGGGCGCGGGGATCCTGTGCGCCTTCGGCGTCGGCTGGTACCCGTCGGTCGAGGAGGCCGCGGCGGCGATGACCGACGTGGCCGAGAGCTTCCGGCCCGACGACCGCGCCAGCGCCCTCTACGACGACCTGTTCGCCCAGGTCTACCGGCCGCTGTTCCCGGCGATCCAGCGGCAGCTCCAGCGGCTCTCGCAACTGCACGCCGACTTCGCGGCAAGGAGGCAGCGGCCATGACCACCGTCGTGATCCTGGGGTCGGGCGTCATGGGCTCCGCCCTGACGGTTCCCCTGGCGGACAACCACCACGACGTCCGCCTGGTCGGGACCCACCTCGACCGGGAGATCATCGAGGCCGTCCGGGCCGGCGGCGTCCACCCCGGGCTCGGGCGCAGGCTGCCCGAGTCGGTCCGCCCCTACCAGGTCGAGGAGATCGCGGCGGCGTTCGACGGCGCCGAGATGGTCGTCAGCGGGGTCAACTCCCTCGGCGTGGCCTGGTCGGGCCGCACGCTCGCCACGGTGCTGCAGCCAGGCATGCTGGTGCTCGCGATCGCCAAGGGCATGGCCGCCGACCAGGACGGCGAGCTGCGCATCCTGCCGGACGTGCTGGCCGAGCAGGTGCCCCCGGCGTTGCGCGCGCAGGTCCACTGGGCGGCGATCGGCGGCCCGTCGATCGCCGGGGAGGTGGCGGCGCGGCGCGACACCTGCGTGGTGTTCGCCGGTCGCCAGCAGGCCGCGCTCGACCGCCTCGCCGCCGCGTTCACCACCGACTCCTACCGCGTGTGGACCTCGACCGACCTGGTGGGCGTCGAGGTGTCCGCCGCGCTGAAGAACTGCTACGCCGTCGGCGTCGGCTTCGCCGAGGGCGTGCTCGACCAGCTCGGCGAGGCGGAAGGCGCCGACCGCAACCACAACTACGAGGCGGCGCTGTTCGCGCAGGCGACGGCTGAGATCGGCGAGATGGTGCGGCTGCTCGGCGGGTGGCCGCAGACGCCCTACGGCCTGGCTGGCGTCGGGGACCTCTTCGTCACCGCCACGGGAGGCCGCAACATCCGGGTGGGCCGCCTGGTCGGCGCCGGCCTGCCGTTCTCCGCCGCCCGCACGCGCATGGGCGACATCACCCTGGAGGGCGCGGCGGCGATCCAGGTCGTCGGCGGAGCGCTGCCCAGGCTGACCGAGCGCGGCGTCATCGGCGCGGCGGATTTCCCGCTGCTGCGGCACCTGCACGCCGTCGTCGCCAGGGACGCGCAGTCACCGATGCCGTGGAGCGCCTTCTTCGACCAGGGAGCACAGCGCCAGGTTCGTGCGGGAGCGAGCTGATCTGCTAACCTCGGGCCGCCCCGCCGGAGCTGGGGCCTCTTTCCGCTGTTCGTCTGCTCCGTCAATAGCGTTCGAGGAGGGCCGACCCCCCATGTCCGAGTACAAGCTCACCGCCCAGCGCCGGGCGGAGTCCGGGAAGGGGCCCGCCCGCCGGGCGCGCGCCGCCGGGCGCGTCCCGGCCGTCCTCTACGGCCACGGCATGGACCCGGTGCACCTGAGCGTCGACGCCCGCGACTTCGGCCACGCGCTGCGCACCGGCGCCGGCAGCAACGTGCTGATCGAGCTGACCGTCGGCAGGGCCAAGCACCTGGCCCTCGCCAAGGAGATCCAGCGCCACCCGGTCCGCGGCAGCTTCGTCCACGTCGACTTCCTGGCCGTGCGCCACGGCGAGACGGTCCAGGTCCGCGTGCCCGTGCACCTGGTCGGCGAGGCGCCGGGGGTGCGCGAGTTCGGCGGCATCGCCGACCAGGACCTCCACCAGGTCACCGTCGAGGCCGAGGTGACCGCCGTGCCCGCGGCGGTCGATGCCGACGTCTCCAAGCTCCAGATCGGCGACGTGCTGCGCGTCTCCGACCTGACCGCCCCGCCCGGGTCGACCATCATCGAGGACCCCGAGGCGTCGGTCGTCTCGATCGTCGCGCCGGCGGTCGAGGAGGAGCCCGAGGTCGAGGAGGAGGCGGCGGCCGCCGAGGGCGAGGCCGCCGAGGGCGAGGCCGCGCCCGCCGCCGAGGGCGCTGGCGAGTCCGAGGAGGCGTAGGTCGTCGCGGCCACGCCTTCGCTCCTGGACCGCCTGCGCTCGGCCATGACCGCGACCAGGAGCGCAGCGGACGCCTCGGCGACCGCCGAGGCGTCCGCTGCGCCCTGGCTCGTGATCGGCCTCGGCAACCCCGGGCCGGAGTACGCCAACAGCCGCCACAACCTCGGCGCGCGGGTGATCACGCTGCTGGCCGAGCGCTTCGGGGAGCGCCTCAGGAAGTCGCGCAACCGCGCCCAGGTCGCCGAGCTGCGCGACGGCGGCGAGCGGGTGGTGCTGGCCCGCCCCGACGGCTACATGAACGAGTCCGGCGGGCCGGCGTCGCTGCTCGCCCGCTACTACAAGGTGCCGGTGGACCGCATCGTGGTCGTCTACGACGACATCGACCTGGCCGAGGGCAAGCTGCAAGTGCGCCGCGGCGGCGGCACCGCCGGCCACAACGGGATCAAGGACGTCGTCAAGGCGCTGGGCTCGCCCGACTTCTACCGGGTGCGCCTCGGCGTCGGGCGGCCGCCCGGCCGCCAGGACCCGGCCGACTACGTGCTCGCCCCCATCCCCAAGCGGCTCGCCGAGGACCTGGGCGTGCTGGTCGAGCGCGGCGCCGACGCGGCCATGGACGTGATCCGGCTGCCGCTGGCCGAGGCGCAGAACCGCAACAACGGCTGAACGGGGGTCCGGGGCTCAAGTAGCGAAGCGGTAGCCCCGGAGGATCAAGGAGGTCAGGGTGGACGCAGCGGCGGTGCGGGCGGCGGCGGCGCGGATCTCCGGCCGGGTGCACCGGACGCCGGTGCTCACCTCCACAACCCTCGACCGGGCGGTCGGCGCCGAGGTGCTGGTCAAGAACGAGGCGGTGCAGAAGACCGGCTCGTTCAAGGCACGCGGGGCGCTCAACCGGCTGCTCACCTTGCCGGACGAGGAGCGCGAGCGCGGCCTGGTGGCGGTCTCGGCCGGCAACCACGCCGGCGCGCTGGCCTGGGCGGCCGCCCAGGTGGGGGCGAAGGCCACGGTGGTCATGCCGCTGGGGGCACCTGCCGCCAAGGTGGCCGCCTGCCGCGGCTACGGCGCCGACGTGGTGCTGCACGGCGCCACCACGGTGGAGTCGTTCGCCGAGTGCGAGCGGCTGCAGCGGGAGCGCGGGCTGACCTTCGTACACCCGTTCGACGACCCGGAGGTGGTGGCGGGCCAGGGCACCACCATGCTGGAGCTGCTGGAACAGGCCGGGCCGGTCGACGTCTGGGTGGTCTGCGTCGGCGGCGGCGGGCTGGCCTGCGGCTCGGCGCTGATGCTGCGCGACGCCAACCCGGCCTGCCGGGTGGTCGGGGTGGAGCCCGAGGGGGCCGCCGCGCTGAGCGCCGCGCTGGCCGCGGGCGAGCCGGTGCCGATCGTGCCGCGCTCGGTGGCCGACGGTCTCTGCGCCCCCTTCGCCGGGCCCTTCACCCTGCCGCTCCTGCGCCACCTGGTCGACGAGGTCGTCCTGGTCAGCGATGCCGAGATCCTGGCGGCGGTGCGCTTCGTCATGGAGCGCATGAAGGTGGTGGTCGAGCCCGCAGGCGCCGCCGCCGTCGCCGCCATGCTCGGCGGCAAGGCGGGCGGCCTGGCCGGCCGCCGGGTCGGCACGATCCTGTCAGGCGGCAACCTCGACCTCGCCGTGGTGGTGCCCCAGCTGCCGCCGGCCGAGGACGGTCAGCAGGGTTGACCCCGTGCGGCGAGCAGCTCCGACACGGTGACCAGCCGCAGGCCCGTCGCCATGATCCGCTCGAGTGCCGCTGGCAGCGCCGCGACCTCGACGGCGCGGCGTGCCCGCAGGAACCGGGCGGCGTTCCCCTTCGGGTGGAAGGTGCCCCGGCCGATGCCGTCGTGGAGCGCGACCACGTCGCCCCTGGCCGCCGTGCGGACCAGGTGGTCGCTGACCGCGGCAGGGGTCCCGACACCGGGGGACCCGCGAGTCACCGACCACAGCAGCACGTCGTGCCCGAGCGCCGCCGAGGCGCTGAGCGCCGAGCCGGTCAGCTCGCCGCGCGGCGGCCGGAAGAACCGCGGCCGCGCCCCGGCCACCGACTCGATCGCGTCGCGGCCGCGCTCGAGCTGGCGCAGCGTCTGCCGCGGCGACTGGAAGCTCAGGTCCTGGTGGGTCCAGGTGTGGTTGCCGACCTCGTGGCCGGCCCGCACGACGTCCCTGACCAGGTCGGGGTGGCGCAGGGCGTTGGAGCCCATCTGGTTGAAGGTCGCGCGCGCCCCGTAGGAGGCCAGCACCGCCAGGATCCTTGGCGTGAACTCCGGGTCGGGGCCGTCGTCGAAGGTCAGCGCCAGCAACGGCGCGGCGGTCGGCACCGACCAGATCAACCGCTGCTGCCCCAGCGGGCGGCCCGGCGCCGCCGGGACCGCGCACGCGTTCAGCTCGTGCATCTGGTGCTGGCGCTGCGGGTCGGAGCCGACCGCCGCGCCACCGGCGAGCACGGCCACGCCGACGCCCCCACCGGCCAGGAACCAGCGCCGGTTCATCCCCATCATCCCCTCGGAGCCGGTCGCCGCCGGCTCCCCGGCACCGCGAGGAGGCACCACTGCCCCGCGCCGATGCCAGGAACCATTCTCCCGCTTCCCAGCTGTCTGGGAGCTGACAGCGCAAACCTAGGACAGCGGCAGGTGCGAGGACATCCGGGAGGCACCCTGGTTCCGCCTCAGGCCTCCCTACCATTCCTGGGGGTAGGAGCTCGTCAGCGGATGCTGCAGTCGTCGCGGGTGGCCAGGTAGTCGGCCAGGGCCGCGTCGAACCGGGCCGCCTCGGCGGAGCCGGCGGCCAGCGGCTGGCGGTCCATGCCGAGTGCCTGCGCCGGGGTGATGGCGTGCTGCGCGAGCCGCTCCATGACGCGGGTGTGGTTGGCGAGGGCGTGCTCGAAGCGGACCGCGAGCGCCAGGCTGTCGTCCGCCTTGGCGAGCACCGACTGGCAGGAGGGACCGCTCTGGGGAGCGGCCGTCGCGTCTTGGTCCAGCCCCACGGGTCGGTCGTGGTGGCCGAGCGCCGCCAGCGACCAGCCGAGCACCCCGCCCACGAGCAGGCCGGCTGCAAGGACCACGGCGAGCGCCCAGGCGTCCCCTGGCCGCCACTGCCTTGGCGAGCGCTCCACGGTGCGGCGCAGGGCCGACTGCCTCCGGGAGCGCCGGTACCGGTCGGCCCGCCGTTCCTCCAACAGGTCCATCGACCCCCCAACGGTCGCGATCGATCAAGCCAGGGCGTCGGGGACCCTAGTGCGATACCCCCGAACATGTCCAAATGGCTGAAACGGACGAGCGGCGGCGAGCTGGGTGGGCCGGCGGCCGCAAACGGGACGAACCCGGCCCCTGGGGGATCGGGGTGGAGGCCGGGTTCGTCTCCGGGGGCGCTCGGTAGCGATCGCGGCACGCCCGCCACGTGTGGGCACGATTGGGCAGAGAAACCCCGATCCGTGCCCCCCGATTCCGCCCCTGGCGCTGTCAGGGGGCTGCGCTACCCTGGCTCAGAGCGCTGACCCCCCGGTCATCCCGGCCGGGGGGCAATCGTGCGTGCCGCTGAAAGGATGACCGTCGTCGTGCTCCTCGCCCCGCTGCTCGACCGCTGGCCCACCGCCACCTCGTTCGCCGAGATCGTCGCCGCCCTCGACGACGGCGGCGCCGAGGTGGTCGTGCCCGACGTGGCGCGCGCCTTCCTGCTCGCCGGCCTCGCCACCCACGCCGGCGCCGCCGCCAACCCGCCTCTGGTGGCGGTCACCGCCACCAGCGCCGATGCCGAGGCGCTCGCGGCGGACGCCGCCGCCTTCCTCGGCCCGGAGCGGGTGGCGGTCTTCCCGGCCTGGGAGACGCTGCCGCACGAGCCCCTCTCGCCCCGCTCGGAGACGGTCGCGCGCCGCCTCGCGCTGCTCCACCGGCTCGCCCGCCAGGCCGCCGGCGAGGCGCCGGAGACGCCGGAGCAGGCCCCGCTCGCCCTGCTGGCCGTGCCGGCCAGGGCGGTGATGCAGCCGCTCGCGCCCGGGCTGGACGTGATCGAGCCGGTGCGGGTCGCCCGCGGCGACCAGATGGACCTCGAGGACCTGCTCGAGCGGCTGGTGGCCGCCGGGTACCAGCGCACCGACATGGTCGAGCGGCGCGGCGAGGTGGCCGTCCGCGGCGGCCTGGTCGACTTCTTCCCAGCGGGCGAGGACCACCCCGTCCGGGTCGAGTTCTGGGGCGACGAGGTCGAGGGCATCCGCTCGTTCGCCGTCGCCAGCCAGCGCTCCCTGACCGAGCTGCCGACCGCGCTCGCCTTCCCCTGCCGTGAGGTGCGCCTCACCGGCGCCGAGCTGCAGCGGGCGCGCCAGCTCGCCGCCGAGTTCCCCGCCGCCGGTGAGCTGCTCGCCCAGGTGGCGGACGGGCTCGCGGTCGAGGGGCTGGAGTCGTTGCTGCCGCTGCTCTTCGACGAGCTGCGGCTGCTGCCCGACTACCTGCCCGCCGGCGCGGTGCTCGCCCTGGTCGACCCGAAGCGCACCGTCGACCGCGCCGAGGAGGTCCGCCTCCAGGCCGAGGAGGCCGCGCAGGCGTCGTGGGCGGCCGCCGCCGAGGGCGGCCGCGCGCCGGTCGAGGGTGCCGGCTACCGCCCGCTCGCCGAGGTGCTGGCCGGCTCCGGCCGGCCCGTGCTGCGGGTCGGGCCGTTCGACCCGGGCGGGCCGGGCGTCCTTCGGGTCGACGCCCACGCGATCGAGCCCTACCGGGCCAACGTCACCAGGGTCGCGACGGACGCCCGCGCGCTCGCCGCCGACGGCTACACGGTGCTGCTGTGCACCGAGGGCGCCGGCCCGGCCGAGCGCCTGCGCGACGTCCTGCGCGACGAGGGCCTGCCCGTGCCGCTGGCGGTCGAGCCGCCGGCGGCCGGTGCCGCGGTCGGCACCGCGGCGCTGCTCAACGGCTTCCGCCTCCCGGAGCTGAAGCTCGCCCTGCTGGCCGAGGGCGACCTCTACGGCACCCGCCGCCAGACCAGGGAGCAGGCGCGCATGCCGGTGACGCGGCGGCGCGACCCGCAGGCCGGCGGCGCCGTCGCCCTCGAGGAGCTGCAGCCGGGCGACGTCGTGGTCCACGCCGTGCACGGCATCGCCCGCTACGTCGGCATGGAGCACCGCACCGTCGCCGGGGCCGAGCGCGACTACCTGCTGCTCGCCTACGACCAGGGCGACCGGCTCTACCTGCCCAGCGAGCAGGTGCAGATGATCTCCCGCTACGTCGGCGGCGAGTCGCCCAAGCTGTCGCGCCTCGGCAGCCGCGACTGGGACAGGCAGAAGGCCAGGGTGCGGCGCAAGGTCCGCGAGATGGCGGCGGAGCTGGTGCGCCTGTACTCGGCGCGGATGGCCTCGCCCGGGCACGCGTTCGGGCCCGACACCCCCTGGCAGCGGGAGCTGGAGGACGCCTTCCCCTTCCCCGAGACCCCCGACCAGCTCGCCGCCGTCGAGCAGATCAAGGCGGACATGGAGGCGCCGGTGCCGATGGACCGGCTGCTCTGCGGCGACGTCGGCTACGGCAAGACCGAGGTGGCGGTGCGGGCCGCCTTCAAGACGGTGATGGACGGCAAGCAGGTCGCCGTGCTGGTGCCGACCACCCTGCTGGCGCAGCAGCACCACGCCACCTTCTCGGAGCGCTTCGCGCCCTTCCCGGTCAGGGTCGGCACGCTGTCGCGCTTCGCCTCCCGGCAGGAGCAGGAGGGGGTGATCGAGGCGATGGCCGCCGGCACCATGGACGTGGTGATCGGCACCCACCGGCTGCTGTCCGCCGACGCCAAGTGGGCCGACCTCGGCCTGGTGGTGGTCGACGAGGAGCACCGCTTCGGCGTCGCCCACAAGGAGCACCTCAAGCAGCTCCGCACCGAGGTCGACGTGCTCACCCTCACCGCCACGCCGATCCCGCGCACGATGGAGATGGCGATCTCGGGGATCCGCGACATGTCGGTGATGGAGACGCCGCCGGAGGAGCGCCACCCGGTGCTCACCTTCGTCGGCCCCTACGACGAGGCCACCGCCGCCAACGCGATCCGGCGGGAGATGCTCCGCGAGGGCCAGACCTTCTTCGTGCACAACCGGGTCGACACCATCGCCAGGGTGGCCGCGCGGGTGCGCCAGCTCGTCCCCGACGCCCGCGTCGGCGTCGCCCACGGCCAGATGAGCGAGGAGCAGCTCGAGCGGATCATGATCGACTTCTGGGACAAGGCCTACGACGTGCTGGTGTGCACCACCATCATCGAGTCGGGCATCGACATCCCCACGGCCAACACGCTGGTCGTCGACCGCGCCGACACCCTCGGCCTCGCCCAGCTGTACCAGCTCCGCGGCCGCGTCGGCCGCTCCCGCGAGCGCGCCTACGCCTACCTGATGTACCCGCCGGAGCGGTCCATCACCGAGTCCTCCCACCAGCGCCTCGCGGCGGTCGCCACCCACCAGGACCTGGGCTCCGGCATGGCCATCGCGATGAAGGACCTGGAGATCCGCGGCGCGGGCAACCTGCTCGGCGCCGACCAGTCCGGCCACGTCGCCCTGGTCGGCTACGACCTCTACATGCAGATGCTGGCCGAGGCAGTGGCCGAGATGCGCGGCCGCCCGATCGAGCAGCCCAAGGAGCTGAAGCTGGAGGTCCCGGTCGACGCCCACCTGCCCGCCGGCTACATCCCGAGGGAGCGGCTGCGCCTCGAGGCCTACCGGCGCCTCGGCGGCTCGACCGCGGTCGACGCGGTCGCCGCGCTCGCCGCCGAGCTGGCCGACCGCTACGGCCCGCCGCCGCCGCCGGTGCGCAACCTGCTCGCCCTTGCGGGCGTTCGCGCCCAGGCCACCGCGGTCGGCCTGGACGAGGTGGTCTGCTTCGGCGGGCGCGCCCGCCTGGCGCCAGTGCGGGACCTGCCCGAGTCCAAGCGGGTCCGCCTCGACCGCCTCTACCGGGGCGCGGTCTGGAAGGCGGCCGAGCAGTCCCTGGTCGTGCCCCTGCCCGAGACCGGCCCCGAGCCCGGGGGCGTCTCGCCCCTTCCCGCCTGGCTGTCCGAGCTGCTCGAGGGCGTGCTCGACGCGCCGCCAGCCCCCGACCTGCCGGCCGCCACCCGCTCGGCGCCGCGGCGGGCGGCGTCGTGACCGAACGTGGCCGGGCACGGACGGCTAAGCTGTTGGCGCCGTTACCAGTCACCGACGACGTGAGGTCATCCGTGCGCCGCTTGCCTGCCCTGGTCCTGCTGGTCCTGCTCGCGGCTGGCTGCGGGCCAGGGCGGGTCGCTCCGAACCAGGCCGCCGTGGTGGACGGCGTCGCCATCCCCATGGACGAGCTGACCGCGCAGGTGAAGGCCGGCCGGCCCGCCGGGGCGCAGCCCGACCCGTCCCAGGCGGTCGGCGGCGCCCGTGAGGCCCTGCAGAGCCTGATCGTCGCGCAGGTCGTGCTGAGCGGGGCCAAGCAGGAGGGCGTCACCGTGTCCGAGGCCGAGGTGGACTCCCGCCTCGAGCAGATCAAGCAGCAGGTGGCCGCCCAGGGCGGGAGCTTCGACGCCGCCCTCGCCCAGCGCAACCTCACCGTCCCGATCCTGCGCAGCCAGCTGCGGGTGCAGGCCGCCGCCGAGCGGGTCTCGGCCAAGCTGGTCCCCGGACGCGGCGACGCCGAGCTGCTCGCCACCCTCGGCAAGCGCAAGGCGGAGTTCCTACAGCTGCGCGTGCGCCACGTGCTGGTCAAGGACGAGGCGAGCGCCCGCAAGATCAAGGACGAGCTGGCCCACGGCGGCGACTGGACGGCGGTGGCCAAGCGCTCCTCGATCGACCCAGGGTCCAAGGAGCGCGGCGGCGACCTCGGCTTCCAGAGCAAGGGCTCGACCGTGCCCGCGTTCGACAAGGCCGCCGTCGCCCTGGCGGGCAAGGGGAGCTGCAAGGGCCGCACCAGCGGCGACTGCGCCTCGCCGGTCGGCGGCCCGGTCAAGACCGAGTTCGGCTGGCACGTCCTGCAGGTCACCGGGGTGCGGCTGCCGCCGCTCGACGACCAGCTCCGCAACCAGCTCGACCCCTCGCTGCAGACCCGTAGGCAGAAGGCGGTGCAGGACTGGTTCGACCAGCGCATCAAGGCGGCATCGATCCAGGTCAACCCGCGCTTCGGCCGTTGGGACGCGGCCAGCGGCAAGATCGTGGACCGCGGCACCGAGCCGCAGCCGGCGTCGGGTCCGACGACCACCGCGCCGCAGGTCGAGGCGCCGCCGACCACGCAGCGGTAGCGCATGCCCAGGATCGTCCTCGTCGTCAGCAGCCCGCGGTTCCCGCTGCTGTTCCCGCCGCAGACCTGGCGCGCGCTGGACGCGGCCAGGCCGGTCTACGTGCTGGACGCCGAGCACCCCTCCCTGCCCGCCCTGGACGTCGGCGAGATCCCCTGGGAGGTGCTCACCCCGGCCGCCGACAGCGGTCCCGCCGGCCGCGACCTGCTGCTGGTCGGGCAGGGGCTCGACCTCGAGGGCGTCGCCGAGGCACGGCGGCGCGCCGACGCCCTGCTCGACGCGGCCAAGCGGGACGGCAGCGCCACCCTGCTGCTGCCGCCCCGCAACGACGGCCCGCTGGTGCAGCTGGTCGCCGACCGCGCCGCCCGCCAGCACATCGAGGTGGAGACGGTCTACCCGCTCGGCGAGCCGAAGGGCTCGGCGCTGCTCGACCTGGTCGCGACCGAGGCGCGCCTGCGCGGCCCGGACGGCTGCCCCTGGGACCGCGAGCAGACCCACGCCTCCCTCGCCAGGCACCTGGTCGAGGAGTCCTACGAGCTGCTCGACGCGATCGAGGAGGGCGACCCCGACCACCTCCGCGAAGAGCTCGGCGACCTGTTGCTGCAGGTGGTGTTCCACGCGCAGATGGCCGAGGACGCCGGCGACTTCGACGTCGACGGGGTGGCGCGCGCGATCACCGAGAAGCTGGTCCGCCGCCACCCGCACGTCTTCGGCGACGGGCGGGCGGACACCCCCGCCGAGGTGATGCGCAACTGGGAGACGATCAAGCGCGAGGAGGAGGGCCGCAGCGACCCGCTCGCCGGCATCCCCAGCGCCCTGCCCGCCCTGCAGCTCGCCGCCAAGCTGCAGAAGCGCGCCGCCGAGGGCGGCTTCGGCTGGCCGACCCGCACGGGACCGGCCGACAAGGTGCGCGAGGAGCTCGAGGAGGTGCTCGCCGCCGACGAGCCCGAGCAGCTGGAGTGGGAGGTCGGCGACCTGCTGTTCGCGGCCGTGGCGCTGGCCCGGGCGGTCGGTGTCGAGCCGGAGGCGGCGCTGCGCCGCACCAGCCGCCGCTTCCGGGCGCGCTACGCCGCCGTCAGGGCGGCGGCCGAGGCCGACGGCCACGACCCGTCCAGCCTCGAGCTGGAGCAGTGGCTGGCCTACTGGAAGGCGGCCAAGCGCGCGCTCGCCGAGGCCGAGGAGGCCGCCACCGGGACGGAGAGCTAGCTGCGGGAGGGGTGGTCACGGCCGGGCTCGGTCGCCCCTGGCCGGCGCACCTCCGGCCGGCCGGCGGACGGCGTCCACCCGGGCAGGGAGGTGGCGCCGCCGGCGGGTGTTGCCGCGGCGCCGGCCGGGGAAGCGGCCGGCCGCCTCAGGATCGGCCTGGCGGCCACGGCGGCGACCGCCGCGAAGACGACACCGGCGAGGAAGGCGAGCACCTCGGTAGCGCGGGCGTCCAGCCGGCCGGGAGCGTGCTGCACCTGCGGCGGCCGGTCCCCGGACAGGCTCTGCATCTCCTCGGCGTCGGCCTCGTCCGAGCCGGCGATCAAGGTGTCGTTGGAGAGGGCCTGGACGGTGATCTTGGTCAGCTTGTGCGGGTAGACGTTCCAGACGAGCTCCTTGATCTTCCGCTTCTCGTCGGAGCTCTCGCTGGAGTTCCTCGCCTTGGCCGTGTACACGACCTGGACCTGGTCGTTCTCGGCGCCAACGACGAGGACCTGGGCGTCGGAGTAGCCGGCCGCGGACAGCTCCTTCTTCAGCAGCGCCGTCGCCCGCTCCTGCGGGCTCGAGCACGCGGCGAGGACCAGCGCCGCCAGCGCGACGGCGAGCAGTCGGGTCGGCCTGAACACGGACGCTCCTGTGGGTCGGACGGTGACGGCAGCCGGAGAATACCGTCTCGCCCGGCTCCGCGTGGTTGACTGACCCGGCACACTGCGAGAGGTTCATCCGCGACCGGCGCTGCCGGTCGCTCGAGAGGTGGCTGGGAGGAACGTGGCGGCAAGCGAGGATCCAACGCGCAAGGGCGCGCCGCCCGACGTTCCCCTGACCCGGCCCGAGGTGTGGCCGGTGCGCAGGGCCGCGCTCGCCGGTGCCGCCGCGGCCTCGTCCCGCGCCGCAGACGGCGCCGCGCCCCCGGCCGCGCCGTTGCGCAACGGCGACCCGCACCGCCTCGGCGCCTACGAGGTGCTCGGCCGCCTCGGCGAGGGCGGCATGGGCGTGGTCTACCTCGGCCGCGCCGCCGACGGCCGCCTGGTCGCGCTCAAGGTGATCCGGGCCGACCTGGCGAGCAACGAGGAGTTCACGCGCCGCTTCCAGCGCGAGGTGCAGGCCGCCCAGCGCGTCGCCCGCTTCTGCACCGCCCAGGTGATCGAGGCCGAGCTCGGCGGCGAGGCCCCCTACCTGGTGACCGAGTACGTCCCTGGGCCCACCCTGAGGGAGGCGGTCGCCGACGGGGGACCGCTGCCCGCGTCCAGCCTGGAGGGCCTCGCCGTCGGCATGGCCGCCGCCCTCTCCGCGATCCACGCCGCCGGGGTGGTGCACCGCGACCTCAAGCCGTCGAACGTGCTGCTGTCGCAGGTCGGGCCGCGGGTGATCGACTTCGGCATCGCCCGCGCCCGCGACGTGACCACCAGCCTCACCAGGGCCGGCCAGCGCATGGGCACGCCGGCGTTCATGGCGCCGGAGCAGTTCACCGGCCGGCTGGTGAGCGCGGCGGCCGACGTGTTCGCCTGGGGCAGCGTGGTCGCGTTCGCCGGCACCGGCCGGGCGCCGTTCGGCGGCGGCCCGCTGGAGGCGGTCGCCTACCGCATCGTGCACGACAGCGCCGACCTCTCCGGCCTGGACGACAGCTTGCGCGAGCTGGTCGAGACGGCCACCGAGAAGGACCCGGAGCGGCGCCCCTCCGCGCAGGAGCTGCTGCTGCGCCTGCTCGGCCACGGGGCCGCGGGGCCGCGGCTGGGGGACACCAGGGTGGCGGTGGGGGAGCTGCTGCACCGCACCTGGGTCGAGGGCGAGGCCCCGGCCCCACCACGGCACCCCGAGGGCGCGCGGCCAGGCGCCCCGGACGGCGCCACCGCCACCGGCACGGGCGCTGCCGCCACCATGCCGGACCGCGCCGGCGAGCCGGAGCCGCCCGCCACCGCCGACCTCGGCCTGCTGCTGGAGGCGGCCGGCGACCTGGAGGGCGCCGAGGCCGCCTACCGGGAGGCCGCCGCCTCCGACGACCCCGACCAGGCGCCGAAGGCCGCCAGGAACCTGGGGCTGCTCCTCAAGGACCGTGGCGACCAGGACGGCGCGGTCGCCGCCTACCGGCAGGCGATCGCCTCGGGCCATCCCGACCAGGCACCCAAGGCCGCCAACAACCTCGGCTTCCTGCTCGCGCGGACGGGCGACCTCGACGGGGCGGTGGCCGCCTACCGCTGGGCGGTGGACAGCGGCCACCGCGACCAGGCCCCCGCGGCAGCCCGCAACCTCGGCCTGCTGCACGAGCAGCGCGGCGAGACCGACCAGGCGAGGCGCCTGTACCGGTGGGCGATCGACTCCCGCCACCCCGAGGAGGCGCCCGCCGCCGCCGCCAACCTGGTGGCCCTGCTGGTCGCCGAGGGCGACGCCGAGGGCGCGACCACCGTCTTCCGCTGGGTCGCCGCCCACCCCGTGTACGGCCACGAGGCCGAGGCCAACCTCCGCCTGCTGCCCCGCAGGCAAGGCGACTGAGGCAGTCCGCGCCGCGCCGGCTACGGCGGCGGTGTCGGCCCGCCGCGCTCCTGGTCCGCGCGCGGCCCTTGGACGTCGCCGAGGGGACGGGTCTCGTCCTCCGACCCCGAGCGGGCGTCGTCGGCGGGCGGCCGGGCCGCGCCGCCTGGGATGCGGCGGGTCTCCTGGGCCTCGTCCTCTTCGAGCTGCCTGGTCTCGTCGACCTGGTCGAGCTTGCTGGTCTGCTCGTGGGTCGGCGGCGCGGGGGCCGGGGGCGGCTGCCACGGCGGCTGCGCGGGTGGGGGCTGCCAGGCCGGCTGGCCGGCGCCGCCGCCGCCCGGCTGGCCCGCTGCCGGCGGCGGCGCGGGCGCGCCGGGCTGCCAGGGCGCCTGCGGCGGGTTGGGGGCGCCCTGCTGCCAGGGCGCCTGCTGCTGCGGGTAGGGCGTGCCCTGGGGAGCGGCGCCAGGCTGCCAGGGCGCCTGCGGCGGCGCGGCGTAGGGGCTCGGCGGCTGGCCGGCTGCGGGCTGCCAGGGCACCTGGGGCGGTGGGGCCGGCTGGCCGGCCGGCGCCTGGGCGCCCCACGGCTGGCCGGGCTGCTGTGGCCAGGACGGCTGCGGGCCGCCGCCGGCAGCGGGCCAGCCGGGCGGCGGCGGCGCCGGCCCGCGCTTGCGGACGGCGCGGACCACCAGCACGATCACCAGGACCACGAGCAGCAGCAGCGTGGTCACGCCGATGATGATGCCCCTGACGACGTTGCGCCAGGTGTTGCGGAGGTCCTGCTCGATGTCGCCCTGGCCCTTGTCGAGCCCGGCCGGGCGGGGGCCGAAGCGGCCCTCCAGCTCCTCGCGGGAGTAGGTGCGCGGCACGCCGAGGTCACGGTGCGGGTCGACCTCGAGGGTGGAGAAGCGCAGCGGCAGGTGCTTCCAGATCACCTCGGCCGCGCGGTTCTCCTCCTCGGTCAGCTGGTCGGACGGCACGGTCGAGTCGTACGCGAGGGTCACCTGGTCGCCGGAGTTGGTGATGCTCGGGTTGTGGATGCCGGCCTGGTCGAGCTCCAGGATGGTGCCGATGTAGCCGGTCGCGGTGTCGCAGCCGCTCAGCAGCACCGCCGCCAGGGCGGCCAGGCACAGCCACGAGGCGATGCTGCTGCGGCGGGTCGGCGCTGCCTGCGTCATCGATCGTGGCTCCTCGCGAGGCGGTCGTGGCGAGCATACCGCGCGGAGTCGGCGGCACCGCGTCGGACCGGCGCAAACGTCCCCTGCCAGGCGAAGGCCCGGTGATATCCTCGCGGGCGGCCCGCTCGTCACCGCCGTCTCCGCCACCGCGCAGCGAAGGGATCTTCATGGCCATGGTCGGCATCGAGCTCATCCTCGCCAGGGAGGTCCTCGACTCCCGTGGCAACCCGACCCTCGAATGCGAGGTCCAGCTCGAGGACGGGGCGCTGGGCCGGGCGATCGTGCCGTCGGGGGCCTCGACCGGCCGCTTCGAGGCGGTCGAGCTGCGCGACGGCGGCGACCGCTACGGCGGCAAGGGCGTGCAGCAGGCCGTGCGCAACGTCGACGAGCTGATCGCCCCGCGCCTGCTCGACGAGGACCCCTACGACCAGCGGGCGGTCGACGCGCTCCTGCGCGACCTCGACGGCACCGAGAACAAGTCCGAGCTGGGCGCCAACGCCACCCTCGGCGTGTCGATGGCGGTCGCCAGAGCCGCCGCGGCCTCCCTCGAGGTGCCGCTCTTCCGCCACCTCGGTGGGATCTCGGCGTACCTGCTGCCGGTGCCGATGATGAACGTGCTCAACGGCGGCGTGCACGCCGACAACGACGTCGACTTCCAGGAGTTCATGGTCGTGCCCGTCGGGGCGCCCTCGTTCTCCGAGGCGCTGCGCATGGGCGTCGAGGTCTACCACGCGCTCAAGGGCGTGCTGAAGGCCCGCGGGCTGTCCGCCGGCGTCGGCGACGAGGGCGGCTTCGCGCCCGACCTGCCGGGCAACGAGGCCGCGCTGGAGCTGCTGGTCGAGGCGATCGGCAAGGCCGGCTACGAGCCGGGCGGCGAGGTCGCGCTCGCCCTCGACCCGGCCACCAGCGAGCTGTGGGACCAGGGCCGCTACGAGCTGCCCGGCGACGGCCGCACGCTCGACTCGGACGGCATGGTCGAGCTGTGGCGCGGCTTCTGCGACCGCTACCCGATCGTCTCGATCGAGGACGGCCTCGCCGAGGAGGACTGGGCCGGCTGGACGGCGCTGACCGGCGTCCTCGGCGACCGGGTGCAGCTGGTGGGCGACGACCTGTTCGTCACCAACGTCGAGCGCATCCGCCGCGGCCTGGCCGAGCGGGCCGCCAACGCCGTGCTCATCAAGGTCAACCAGATCGGCACGCTGACCGAGACGTTCGACGCGGTCGAGCTGGCCCACCGCAGCGGCTGGAGCACGGTGGTGAGCCACCGCTCCGGCGAGACCGAGGACACCACCATCGCCGACCTGGCGGTCGCGGCGGGCTCGGGGCAGATCAAGACCGGCGCGCCCAGCCGCAGCGAGCGGGTCGCCAAGTACAACCAGCTCCTGCGCATCGAGGAGGTGCTGGGGGAGAGCGCCCGCTTCCCGGGACGGCGCGCCTACCCGCGCACCTGGCCCGGCGGCACCCTGTGAGGGTGCCACGCCTGGCCACCATGCCGGGCCGCGGCGGCCGGGCGGCGTCCCGCCCGCAGCGGCGCGAGCTGCGCCCGCCGCTCGGCCTGACCGCCCGTGGCGTGCTGCTCCTGCTGGTCCTGTTCGCCCTTGCGGTCACCGCCGTCTACCCGCTCAGGGAGTACGTCCAGCAGCGCAGCCGCATCGAGCAGCTCGCCGCCAAGCAGCGCGCCCTGCAGGCCGAGAACGATCGCCTGCAGCGCGAGCAGCAGCGCCTGCACGACCCTGCCTACGTGGAGCAGCTCGCCAAGCGCGACTACAACATGGTCAAGCGTGGCGAGGAGGTCTGGCAGCTCAGCGGCGAGCCGCCGCAGGCGCCGGCGGCCAAGCCGGCACCGCCCCCACCACACAAGCCCTGGTACCAGCGCCTCTGGCAGCGCGCCACCGGCTGGCTGCGCTAGCCGACGGCGCGCGCGGCGGGCCGCTGAGCTGCCGATCGGGCGAACGTGCTGAAGGGCTAACTACTACGCAAGTCTCGCTAAGTTCGTTTGTTGACGGCCAGGAGGGGCGACCCTACGATGAGGGAGAGTCGGCAGTGCCTGGCTCGGGGTCAACCTTTCGTTTCACTCTAGCGTTAAGGAGTCGGTCGCCAGTATGAGTGCCGAGGTCGGGGCCATCGTCTCGGGTACCGTTGCTCGCCTCGCCCCCTACGGAGCGTTCATCAAGCTCGAGACGGGAGAAACGGGGCTCGTGCACATCTCCGAGATCGATCGGAACTACGTACGCTCGGTCGAGGAGCACCTTCGCATCGACGACACGGTCACCGTCAAGGTCGTCGGCATCAAGGACGACGGCAAGATCGACCTGTCGATCAAGCAGGCCGCGCCCGACTGGCAACCCGAGCGGCCCAGGCTGCGCAAGGGCAAGGACCCCGAGTTCGAGCAGAAGCTCAAGCGCTTCATGCGCTCGAGCGAGGAGCGCCTGGTCGACGTGAAGCGCCAGCGGGAGGGCCGGCGCGGCTAGCGCCGCGACCCTCCTTGCCCCGCACCCCCAAGCGCTCTCCACGCCGACCCGACCCGGCCGCGCTGCCCGACCCGTTCCAGCTCTCCTGGCGTCCGTCGCCGGTGGCCGCTGCGCCCGACCCGCGCCCCGCGCCCGGCTGGGCCGCCAGCCTGCCCGAGGCGTCGCCCACCGAACGCCGCCTGGTCGAGGCCCAGCTCGGACGGGAGGCGCGGGGCCGCATGGCGGTCGCCGCCCGCTGCCGCTACGGCCTGCCCGCGGTGGTGCGCACCGGCCCGCGCCTGCCCGACGGCACCCCGTTCCCGACCCTGTACTGGCTCACCTGCCCGGCCGCCAGGGCGGCGGTCGGCCGCCTCGAGGCCGCCGGCTGGAACGCCGCCCTCTCGGAGCGGGTCGCCGCCGACGCCGAGCTGGCCCGCGCGCACGCCGATGCCCACGCCGGCTACCTGGCCCAGCGCGACGCGCTGCAGCGGCTGCCAGGCGACCCCGCCGTCGGCGGGCTACCGGGTCGCGTCAAGTGCCTGCACGTGCTGTACGCGCACGAGGTCGCCACCGGCGCCGACCCGGTCGGGCGGGTGGTGCGGCGCACGGTCGACCCGGTGGACTGCCCCGGCCCCTGCGTCGAGCTCTCGCCGCCATCCGGCGGGGCGGGGCCGTCGACGGCGGCTCGAGGCCCCGCCGACCTGGCCAGGGCCGCCGGGCCGACCGTCGGGTGAGCCCCATGCGCCTGGCCGCCCTCGACATCGGCACCAACTCCACCCGCCTGCTGATCGCGGACGTGGCCGATGGCCGCGTCGCCAAGGAGCAGGCCCGCGCCATGGTGATCACCCGGCTCGGGCGCGGCGTCGACGCGACGCGGCGCTTCGACCCGGCGGCGCTGGCCCGCACGCTCGAAGTGGTCGGCGAGTACGCCGACCGCTGCAGGGCGCTGGCGGTGGAGGCGGTCAGGGTGGTGGCCACCAGCGCCACCCGAGACGTGCGCAACCGGGAGGAGCTCGTGGCCGGGGTGCTGGCCCGCACCGGGGTCGAGCCCGAGGTGCTCAGCGGTGAGCAGGAGGCGGCCGCCACCTGGGCCGGGGCGACCGCCGACCTGCCCGGCGCCGAGCGCACCCTGGTGGTCGACATCGGCGGCGGCTCCACCGAGTTCATCACCGGCGTGCCCGGCCGGCCGGGTAGCCCGGAGGCGATGGTCTCCCTCGACATCGGCTGCGTCCGCCTGACAGAGCGCCACCTGCACGGCGACCCATGGGAGGACCACGAGGTGGCCGCCATGCGCGCCGACGTGCGCGCCCACCTCGCGCGGCTCTCCGGCGTGCTCGACCCGGCGGCGGCCAGCCGGGTGGTCGGCGTCGCCGGCACGGTCACCACGGTGGTGGCGCTCGCGCTCGAGCTGCCCGCCTACGACGCGCACGCGATCCACCACGCCACCGTGGAGGCCGGCCAGGTGGAGGCGACGGCGGCGCGCCTGCTGGCGCTGACCGTCGCCGAGCGGGCCGCGCTGCCGGTGATGGCCAAGGGACGCGAGGACGTGATCGCCGCCGGCGCGGTCGTCCTGGATGAAATCTGCCGTTCCTTCGGATTTGCTCGAATTGTAGCGAGCGAAGCGGATATTCTGGACGGCGTGCTCCTTGGGCTGGCCGCTCGGACCGCAGCAGGAGGCAGGCCGTGGACACCCGACACCCGGAAGGGTCGCTCGCCGACCAGGCCGGCCTAGCCCCGCGCTACCGCGCGACCGCGGTCGAGGGCATCACCGGGATCCCCGCCAGCACGCTGCGCTCGTGGGAGCGACGCTACGGCTGGCCGCAGCCCGCCCGCACCGCGTCCGACCAGCGCCTCTACTCCGACCACGACGTCGCGGTGGTGCGCTTCCTGCAGCGCAGGCGTGCCGAGGGCATGTCGATGGCCCAGGCGACCGGCCTGCTCGACCAGAGCGGCGACCAGGACCCCGAGCAGATCCCGGAACGGCTCGTCGCCGCCCTGCGCGGCTTCGACGAGCTCGCCGCCGAGCAGGCATTCGCCGCCGGCGAGCGCCTGCTCGGCGCCGAGGGCGCCGCCCTCGAGCTGGTCCCGCGGACGATCGCCGCGGTGTCGGCCGGCGCCGAGGGCGATGCGGCCGTCGGGGTCGAGCACTTCGCCTCGAACTTCCTGCGCCGTCAGCTGCTGCGCCTGCTGTGCGCGCTGCCGCTGCCACGCGGCCGTCCCCTGCTGGTCGGCTGCGGTCCCGACGAGCAGCACGAGCTGGGCGCGCTGCTGCTCACCCTGCTGCTGCGGGCGCGTGGCCACCGGGTGGTCCACCTCGGCGCCCGCCTGCCCTGCCAGGCCCTGGAGCGGGCCGTGGCCGCGCTCGACCCGGTCGGGGTGGCGATCAGCCACACCATGCCGGAGTCGCTGGAGCAGTCGGTGGCGCTGGCGCGCCGCGGCAGTGCGCTGCCGCGGCGCTGGTGGGGTGGGGCCGCCACGGCGCTCGCGTCCGAGCTGGCAGGGCGCCTGCCCGTCACCATCCTGCCGGGCACGGTCGAGCAGGGCGCGCGTGCGATCGACGCGGCGCTGCAGCCTCGGCGGGCTACTGGCGCGGCTCGGCCTTGATCAGCTTGACCGGCAGCTCCCGGCCGGTGGGGGTGACGTAGCTGAAGCTGTCACCTGGGCGCTTGCCCATCACGGCACGGCCGAGCGCCGACTTCAGGCTCAGCACGTCCATGTCGTCGACCGCCTCCTCGCGGCTGCCGAGCAGGTAGGTCTCCGCGTCCCCGTCGATCTCCAGGTGGATCACCATGCCGGGGGTGACCGTGTCCGAGTCGGGCGCCTCGCCGACCACGGCCGAGCGCAGCAGCTCCTCGAGCTGGCGGATGCGCGCCTCCATCATGCCCTGCTCGTTCTTGGCGGCGTCGTAGTCGGCGTTCTCGCGGATGTCCCCGTGCTCGCGCGCTACGCCGATCTGCTGCGAGACGCGCTCGCGCCCCTCCGTCCGGAGCGACTCCAGCTCGGCGGCCAGACGGTCGTGGGCCTCCTGGCTGAGGTAGGTGACGCCTTGGGTCTGGGTGTTGGGCTGCGACACGGTCGAGACCTCCTTGGCCGGCCGAAGCCGAGCGCCGGCCTCTCCCTCCCCCTGAGGGCGAAGCCGGCTACCCGGATCACGGTGCACGGGGTCGGCTCAAGGCCCACCGCCGCGCAGGTCCTCGAAGGGCCGGAAAGCGCGAAGGCGGGCAGGCCGCCCGCTTGCGGCCAACCCTACCCCTGAGCGCGGCATCCCGCCAAGGGTCGTGGCCGCTCCGGGCTGGTCGCGCCGGTCGTCAGGGGGAGGCGACGATCGCGGCAGCCTGCCTCCGGCCAGGCCGCTCGGCGGGCAGCTCGACCACGGCGGGAGGGTCGCCGACGCGCGGCAGGCGCAGCTCGAAGCGGGCCCCGGTGCCGCTCGCCGCCTGCCCGGCGCCGCTGGCCTCGGCGACGACCAGGTCGCCGCCCTGCGCCCGGGCCAGCTCGCGGGCGATGTGCAGGCCGAGCCCGACCCCGCCGGCGCGGTTGGCGGTGCCCGCCTCGAGCTGGATGAAGCGCTGGAAGATGTGCTCCCGCTCGCTGGCGGGGACGCCGGGCCCCGCGTCCTGGACCGCGAGCACCACCGCGTCACCGACGACGGCGGCCTCGAGCTGGATCGGCTCCCCACGCGGCGAGTACTTGGCGGCGTTGTCCACCAGGTTGCCGAGCACCGCCAGGATGGCGTCGGCGGCCGCCCGCACGGGCAGCACGCCGTCCACGTCCACGAGGACCTCCCGGTCCGGGTGGCAGAGCTGTGCCGTCCAGGCCGCCTGGCGCACCAGCTCGCCGGCCTCGACCAGGCTGTCGGCGGCGGCGGCCCCGGGGCCGGCCGCGGCCTGCTCCACGCGGACCTCGAGCAGGAGCTGCTCGACCAGGCGCTTGAGGCGCTCGCCCTGGCGGGTGGCCACCTCGAGGAACGCCTCGCGCTCGGCCCGGCTGAGCTGCGGGCCGCGGCGGGTGAGGGTCGCCAGCGAGCCGAGCACCGCGGTCAGGGGCGTGCGCAGCTCGTGGGAGACGGTGGCGAGCAACTCGGCCTGGCGGCGCTCGCGCTCCTCGACCCGGCGGAGCAGCTCTTCCTCCTCGCCGAGCAACCGGTCCTGCTCGGCCGCTGCCGCCCGGGAGGCCACCAGCGCCGCGGCGGCCGCGGCCCGGCGCCGCTCGGCCACGGCGGCGTCACGGCAGGCCAGCCACAGCGCGGCGGTCGGCGCCAGCAGCAGCAAGACCAGCAGGCTGGCGTGCCTGGCCGCGGCCAGCATCGCCGGCGTGGCGGCGAGCAGCGCCAGCGGTGCCCAGGCGGGTGGGCCGGCACCGTGCAGCCAGCGCCACCGCCGCGTCAGCGCGGCGATGCGGCGTCGCGGCGCGGGCGCGCCGCCACCGTCGTCGTGGCCGGGCGCGGCGAAGGCGGCGGGGTGGCGGCCGGCCGCCACCGCGAGCCCGGCCTCGGCGAGCGCGTCGACCACCAGGAAGGCGGCCGCGGCGAGCGCCCAGGCGGGCAGGTCGGCCGTTGCCAGCTGGGGTCCGCCGCCAAGCAGCCGGTAGAGCCCGTCGGCGGCTGCAAGGGCGAGCGTGCCGCGGCCGAGCGCGAACGCGGTGCGCAGCCGCGTCGCCCGTTGCACCAGGCCGGCCGCGAGCGCGCCGACGGCGAGGGCGAGCGCGCCCGCGGCAGCGCCCCAGCCGAGCGCGAGGGTGAGCGCGAACGCGCCGGACGCTGCGGCCAGGTCACGGTCCTCGCGGTGGCGGCGGCGGACCGGCACGGGCAGCAGTCGCACCGCCAGGATGGACGCGGCGAACAGCCAGAACACCGCCGGCCGGCGCAACGCGACGCCGACGCCGTCGCGCGCGACGAGCACGCCGAGCACGGCCAGCCCCGCCGCCGCAACGGCCGTCAGGTAGGCGGTCAGGCGCAACGAGCTGCGGGCACGACCCGCTACCAAGCCCCATCACCCCCCCGGATGGCGCCCGGCCGGTCCGCTCGAGCTGTGGACCTCTGGGCAGCGGGACACCAGAATCCGGCGTCCCAGGACCCGGTCAGTATACCTAAAAGGGATCAAGCTGCTATCCGTGGGAATGCTACCGATAGCGGACCTGCCGCTGGTCGGAGAGCCTGGATCGACGACGATGCTCCTGGTCGCATGCGTGCTGCTCGCCGTCCTCACGGTGCCGCTCGCGGGCGGGCGACTCGCCGCCCTGGCCGAGGTGCACGTCCGGCTCGGCTGGGTGCTGCCGCTCGCCCTCGCGCTGCAGACCGCCAGCATCTACCTGCCTGGCCTGCCCGGCACTGCCCGCATCGCCCTGCAGGTGCTCTCCTACCCGGTGGCCGGGCTGTTCCTGGCGGTCAACCCGAAGCTTCCAGGCAGGCTCGCCGTCGCCGTCGGTGGCCTCTCGAACCTGCTCGCCATCAGCGTCAACGGCGGCGTGATGCCGGCCTCACCCGCCGCCGCCAGTGCCGCCGGCCTCCCGGCGGGATCGGCCGGCTACAGCAACTCGGCGGTGCTCGCCCATCCCCGGCTCGCCTTCCTCGGCGACGTCCTGGCCGTGCCGGCCTCCTGGCCGTTCGCCAACGTCTTCAGCGTCGGCGACGTGCTGATCGTGCTCGGCGTCGCCTGGGCACTGCACCGTCTGGCCGGTTCCCGCCTCGCCCGGCCAAACAGGTGAGGTGCTGGAAAATGAGCATACTCACATAAACATTGACACATACGCAGAACCCGCCAATGCTCCTAGGTCCCACAGGCTGTGGCCGGCCCAGCCAGGGCCGGCCACGGCCTGGCGGCGGTTGTCGGGTCGGTCCGCTAGGCTCTTGCGCGGATCCCCGGACTGCAGGAGCTGGACGACCGTGCCGCGTACCCTGCTCGCTGTGCACGCGCACCCCGACGACGAGTCGTCGAAGGGCGCGGGCACCCTCGCCCGCTATGCCGACGAGACCGTCCGCACCGTAGTGGTCACCTGCACAGGTGGCGAGGCCGGCGAGATCCTCAACCCGGCCATGGACCAGCCGGGCAACCTCGAGCGCATGCCGGAGCTGCGCCGCCAGGAGCTGGCCAAGGCGCTCGAGATCCTGCGCATCAGCGCCCACTACTGGCTCGGCTACCGCGACTCGGGCATGCCGGACACCGAGTACAACGCCCACCCGGAGGCGTTCGCCAATGTCGACCTCGACGAGGCCACCGGGCGCCTGGTCCGCATCATCCGCGAGGAGCGGCCGCAGGTCGTGCTCACCTACGACGAGCGCGGCGGCTACCCGCACCCCGACCACATCCGCACCCACGAGGTCTCCGTGGCCGCGTTCGAGGCGGCGGGCGACCCCGACCGCTACCCCGAGGCCGGCGCCCCGTTCCAGCCCCTCAAGCTCTACTACCACGCCGCCTTCACCAGGCGTCAGCTCGAGGCGATCCACACCGGCGCGGTGGCGCGCGGCATCGAGAGCCCGTTCGGTGAGTGGCTGGAGCAGTGGAACTCGGACGAGCATCCCGAGCCGAACGTCACCACCCAGGTCGACGTGAGCCGCTTCATGGCCCAGCGGCGCGACGCGCTGATCGCGCACGCCACCCAGATCGACCCCAACAGCTTCTGGTTCTCGATCCCGGAGGAGATCGTCGCTGACGTCTACCCCTGGGAGGACTACACCCTGGCGCGCTCGCTGGTCGGCACGGACGGGCGGGAGACCGACCTGTTCGCCGGCATCAGCCCCGACGGTGGGCCACTGGGGTAGGTCGCGCCGAACGCCCCACCCTGGCACCTGTGGTCGTAGAATCCTGCGGTCTCTGATGGGGCCCGTCCGGCCCCCGGGGTGCGCAGTGGGGGGCCAACGGTGTCCAACAGCCCGGTCCGGCTCGGCTCGGTGGCCTTCCAGGTCCGGACGCCGGCGACCAAGATCCTCCCGCCCGCGCTGCCCGCCGCCTGGGTGGAGCGCCCCGAGCTGCTCGCCCGCCTCGAGGGGGCGCTGCAGCGCCGCCTGACGACGGTGGTGGCCGGACCCGGGTACGGCAAGTCGACCCTGCTGGCCAACTGGGCGGCCGCCGTGCGCGCCTCCTGGTACGGCCTGGAGCGCGAGGACGCCGCCCTGCCCGTGTTCGTCCGCGGCCTGGTCGAGGCGCTGCGCCTGCGGCTGCCCGGCCTGCCGTCCGACGTCGCGGCCGCGGTCGACGCCGGCCCCGGCCCGGACGGCGACGAGGGGGCCAGGGCCGACGGCATCGCCGCGGTGCTCGGCGAGGTGCTCGAGCAGCAGCTCGGCAGCGACCTCGTGCTGGTCCTCGACGACGTGCAGGAGATCGCCGCGGGCAGCCCGCCGGCCCACCTGGTCGAGGCCCTCTGCCGTCACGCCCCGCCAGGCTTCCACCTGGTCCTGTGCTCGCGCGCGGAGCCGCCCTTCCCGGTCGAGCGGCTGCGCGGCCGTGGCCAGGTGCTGGAACTGGACGGCGCGCGGCTCGCCTTCACCCCGGAGGAGACCGTCGCGCTGCTTGCCGCGATGCTCCCCGAGGACGCCCAGGGCGAGGCGGGGGAGGGGAGCGTCGAGCGCCTGGCCGGGCCGCTGCACGCGATGACCGGCGGCTGGCCGGCGGCGAGCTGCCTCGCCGCCGAGACCTTGCGCCACCTGGCGCCGGAGGAGCGGGTGGCGAGCCTGGCCGGGCTGCGCCGGCCGGGCGGGCGCATCTTCGCCTACCTGGCCGAGGAGGCGTTCGCGCACGAGGACCCGGCGGTGCGCGAGCTGGTCAAGCGAATGGCCCCGTTCGGCCGCTTCACGATCGGCCTCTGCCAGGCGCTCGGGGTGGAGGCGGAGGCGACCCTGCTGACGCGGCTCGCGCGGGACGGGCTGTTCCTGGAGCCGCGGGCAGGCGCCGACGGCTGGTTCGTGCTCGGCGGGCTGGTACGCGAGTTCGCCCTCGCCTCCCTGCCCCTGGCCGAGGAGGAGCGCCGCGAGCTGTACCGCGGGGCCGCCGGCTGGTTCGCCGCCAACGGCCACCCGCGCGAGGCCCTCGAGGCCGCCGCGGCCCTCGGCGACGACGCCGCCCTCGCCGGCTACCTGGTCGAGCACGGCTCGGCGATGCTGGCAGCCGGGGCGGTCGCCGGGGTGGTCGCGGCCGCGGCCCGGCTGCCGGCGCCGCTGCGCACCGCGGCCGTCGAGCAGCTCGAAGGCCAGGCACGGCAGGTGCAGGGCGACTGGCAGGGCGCCCTGGAGTGCTTCCGCCGCGCGGCCGGGGGCGCCGACCGGCTGCACCCGGGGCTGGCCTGGCGGCTCGGCCTCATCCACCACTTCCGCGGTGACCTCGACGAGGCGCTCGCCACCTACGCCCGCGGCCGCCTGGACGACGGCGGCGGCGCCACGCCCGACGAGGCCCTGCTGCTGGCCTGGACCTCGACCGCGCACTGGCTGCGTGGCGAGGTCGAGGCCTGCCGCGCGGCTGCCACCAGCGCGCTCGAGGCGGCCGATGCGTGCGGCGACCAGCAGGCCCTCGCCGCGGCCTACACCACCATGGCGATGCTGTCGGCGCTCGAGGGCGACCGGGCCGGCAACGACGCCAACTACCTGCGGGCGCTCGAGGCGGCCGAGCACGCCCGCGACGTGCTGCAGCTCGCCCGCATCCGCACCAACCGGGCCTCGCGCGCCATCGAGGAGGGCTTCTGTGCCGAGGCGCTCGCCGAGCTGGAGATCGCCGTGCGCCTGGCCGAGCTGGCCGGCTTCGCCCCCGTGCTGGGCCTGGCGCTCAGCAACCGCGGCGAGGCCCACCTCGGCCTCGGGCGGCTAGACGAGGCGGTGGCCGACTTCGAGGTGGCCAAGGCGACCTTCCAGCGCATCGGCAGCAGCATGGTCGCCTACCCCCTTGCCGGGCTCGGCGACGTCTACCGCGAGCGGGGCGACCTCGCCCTGGCCCGCGCGGCCTACGAGGAGGCCGTCGCGATCGCCGAGCGCTCCGGCGACCTGCAGGGCCTGGTGCCCGCCCAGGCGGGCCTGGCGCAGGTGCTCGCCGGCGACGAGCCACGGCGCGCCCGCAAGCTCGCCGAGCAGGCCGTCGGCCACGGCCCAGGGATGAGCTACGTGGCCGCCCAGCTCGCCGCCGGCTGGGTCACGCTGGCGCGGGGCGAGCGCCGCCAGGCGGCGCGCCTGGCGGACGCGGCGGCCAGGACCGCACGGAGCCGCCGCGACCGCGTCGGCATGGCCACCGCGCTGGAGCTGCGCGCCATGGCCGCGCCGGAGCCGGCCAGGGAGCTGTCCAGGCTGCGGGAGGCGGCCACCATCTGGGCGGCGGTCGGCAACCAGGTCGGGCAGGCGCGCAACGCCCTCGCCGTGGCCCGCCTCGAGGGGGTGGACGGCGTGGCCGTCGAGCGGGCCGAGGCCCGGCTGCGCGCCCTCGGGGTGCGCGTGCGGGCAGAGGCCGGCGCCGGCCTGCTGCACGCCGTCGCCGCGCCGGCGCTGGCCCCGGTGCAGGTCCAGGCGCTCGGCGGCTTCCGGGTGCTGCGCGCCGGCGCGCCCGTCGGCGCCGAGGAGTGGCGCTCGCGCAAGGCGCGCGACCTGCTCAAGCTGCTGATCGCCAGGCGCGGCCGGCCCACCTCCCGCGAGCTCGCCATGGAGGCCCTGTGGCCGGGCGAGGCGCCAGAGCGGCTCTCCAACCGGCTCTCGGTGGCCCTCTCGACCGTCCGCGCCGTGCTCGACCCGGAGCGCCGCTTCGCCCCCGACCGCTTCGTCGCGGCCGACAAGCACGTGCTGTGGCTGGCCGACCTCGCCGTCGACGTCGAGGAGTTCCTGGCGGCGGCGCGCGCCGGCCTGGCAGCCGCCGGCGCCGACGCCGCGGTCGACCTGCTGACCGCCGCCGAGGCCGCCTACGCGGGCGACTTCCTCGAGGACGACCCCTACGAGGACTGGGCCGTGCCACTGCGCGAGGAGGCAAGGGAGGCCTACGTCGCGGTGGCCCGCACCCTCGCCAGGCTCGCCGCGCAGGCCGGCGAGCACGACCGGGCGGTCCGCTACCACCTGCGTGTGCTGGAGCACGACGGCTACGACGAGGAGGCGCACCTCGGCCTTGCCCGGGTGCTGTCCGAGGCCGGCCGGCACGGCGAGGCACGGCGCCGCTACCGGCTCTACACCGAGCGCATGGGCGAGATCGGGGTGGAGGCGGCGCCGTTCCCCGGTGGTCGTCGCACGGCCGCGCCGGCCGGGGCCGCGCCGGCCGGCCCGTCCGGCCCCTCCGCCGCTTTCAGCCCGCCTTAAGCCTGGCCGAACCCGGCCGTAGAGGATGGCGGCATGCAGACGTTCCTGGTACGCGTGTGGACACCGGCCGAGGGTCACCTCGGCAGCGAGCCGCAGCGCCTTCGCGGCGTGGTGGAGCACGTCGCCACCAGGCGCAGCAGGCCCTTCCAGGGGGAGCCAGACCTGCTCGCGTTCATCGAGGACTGCCTGCAGGGGCCCGAGTAACCGGCTGCCCGCGCGCCGGTCGGCCGTCGCCGTTGGCGGCCGCACGGCGGGCGGGGTGCCCGGTCGGCCAGGAGTCGGCGAACGGGGGGGACGCCGAACGGGGGGCCTGGCCGGCCGGGCTTCGTGCTCGCCGGCCCGTGCGCGTCGCGGCGCCGGATGGGGCAATCCTGAGCTGCGGAAGCACTACAATCCCTGAATCCCTGGATCGCTCTTGGGGAGGTGGCCCGTAGCCGCGCGCTGGCTGGACTGAGGAGCGACGAAGGAGCGACGAGGGAAGCCAGCGCACAAAGCGGCGGAGGGCCACCGACCGTTTGAATAAGGAGGACCACCCCCATGCAGGTGCTCGACTCGATCCTCGACACCGTGGGGGGGACGCCGCTGGTGCGGCTGTCACGGGTGGGCCGTGCGGTCGCCCCGGACCTGCTCGCCAAGGTCGAGTACCTGAACCCGGGCGGCTCGGTCAAGGACCGCATCGGCCTGGCCATGGTGGAGCGCGCCGAGCGCGACGGCCTGCTCGCCCCTGGCGGCACGATCATCGAGCCGACCAGCGGCAACACCGGCGCGGGGCTGGCCGTGGTCGCCGCGCTCAAGGGCTACCGCTGCGTCTTCGTCATGCCCGACAAGATCAGCCAGGAGAAGATCGCGCTGCTGCGCGCCTACGGCGCCGAGGTGGTGGTGACGCCGACGGCGGTGGCCCCGTCGTCGCCGGAGTCGTACTACTCGGTCGCCAACCGGCTGAGCGCCGAGATCCCCGGCGCCTACCAGCCCAACCAGTACGCCAACCAGGCCAACCCCGAGGCGCACTACCGCAGCACCGGCCCCGAGGTGTGGCAGCAGACCGGCGGCAGGCTGGACGTGTTCGTCGCCGGGGTTGGCACCGGCGGGACCATCAGCGGCGTCGGGCGCTACCTCAAGGAGCGCAAGCCCGAGGTGACGGTGGTCGGCGCCGACCCGGAGGGCTCGATCTACTCCGCTCCCGACGACGTCCACCCCTACCTGGTCGAGGGCGTCGGCGAGGACTTCTGGCCGGAGACCTTCGACCGCTCGTTGGTCGACCGCTGGGTTACCGTCTCCGACCGCGACTCCTTCTTGATGACCCGGCGCCTGGCCCGCGAGGAGGGCCTGCTGGTCGGCGGCTCGTGCGGGCTGGCGGTGCACGCCGCGGTGGCGGTGGCCGGCGAGCTCGGCCCGGACGCGACCGTGGTGGTGCTGCTGCCCGACGGCGGCCGCGGCTACCTCTCCAAGGTCTACAGCGACGACTGGATGCGCGAGTACGGCATGCTGCCGCGCCGCCGCGGCGCCGTCTCCGACGTGCTCGCCGCCAAGTCCGACCACACCCCCGCGCTGGTCACGGTCGCCGCCCACCAGCGCGTCAGCGAGGCGATCGACCTGCTGCACGCCTACAGCGTGAGCCAGCTCCCGGTGGTGTCCGGCGACGACCCGTCCGACCTGTCCAGCGTGGTCGGCTCGGTGCAGGAGGGCTCCCTGCTCGAGCGCCTGTTCCGCAAGACGGAGGTGCTCGACGCCGAGGTCATCGAGGTGATGGACGCGCCCTTCCCGACCGCCGAGCGGCACATGCCGGTGGAGGAGGCGTTCGAGCTGCTCTCCAAGGGCCGCTCCACCGCCGTGCTGGTCACCGAGCAGGGCCGCGCCGTCGGCGTGATGACCCGCTCCGACATCCTCGACCACCAGGAGGCGCCGGCGCGCCACCGGGGCTACGAGTACGCCCGCACCGGCAACCCGACCCGTGACGGCCTCGAGGCCTGCCTGGCGTCGCTGGAGGGGGTGCCGGCCGGCGGCCCTGGCGGGGCGCTCTGCTTCGCCTCGGGCATGGCCGCCACCACCACCGTGCTGCAGACCATGCGACCGGGCGACCACCTGGTGCTGTCCAGCGACGTCTACGGCGGCACCTACCGGGTGGTGGCGCGGCTCTTCGCCGACTGGGGCCTGCACTTCACCGTGGTCGACATGACCAGCCTGGACGCGATCAAGCAGGCGGTCAGGTCCGAGACCAGGCTGGTGTGGGTGGAGACCCCGACCAACCCGCTGCTCGGCGTGGTCGACCTGGCCGGCACGGCCGAGCTGGCCCACGCCGCCGGCGCGCTGTGCGCGGTGGACAACACCTTCGCCACGCCGTTCCTGCAGCAGCCCCTCGAGCTCGGCGCCGACCTGGTGGTGCACTCCACCACCAAGTACCTCGGCGGCCACTCCGACGTGGTCGGCGGCGCGTTGGTGACCCGCCTGCCGGAGCTGTACGAGCGCTGCCGGTTCCTGCAGAACGCGGCCGGTGCGGTGCCTGGGCCGATGGACTGCTGGTTGACCCTGCGCGGGGTCAAGACGCTGCCGCTGCGCATGCGCGCCCACTGCCACAACGCCATGCGGGTGGCCACCTTCCTGGCCGGCCGGCCGGAGGTCGCCGAGGTTCGCTACCCCGGCCTGCCCGGCGACCCGGGCCACGAGCTGGCCGCGGCGCAGATGCGCGGCTTCGGCGGCATGGTGTCGTTCCGTCCCGCCGGGGGCGTGGCCGCCGCCGAGCGCCTCGCCGCGGCCACCCGCGTGTTCACCCTGGCCGAGAGCCTCGGCGGCGTCGAGAGCCTGATCGAGCTGCCCGGCGTGATGACCCACGCCAGCGTGGCCGGCACCGACGCCGAGGTCCCGCCGGACCTGGTACGGCTCTCGGTCGGCATCGAGCACCCCGACGACCTGGTGGCCGACCTGGAGCAGGCCCTCGACGGCCTGCCCGCCGCCGGCTGAGGCGCGCGGTGCCCCGGGGAGGCTGGGCCGGCCGGAGCCTGCGGCTACGCGGCCGCGGGGAGCCGCGCCGGAGCGCCACGGGCGGCGCGCCGGCCGGGCGCGCCGCCGAGTCCGAGGGTGCCGCCGGCGCCGGGCGGACCGGCGAGGACGTCGTGGTGCGCCGTGCGCGTCCTGGGGACCTCGACGCGATCGTCGAGCTTTTCGCGAGCGTGGCCGCCGAGGGCCGCTGGATCGCCGCCGAGGGCACGATCGACCGGAACCGGCGCCGTCGCCAGCTGCGCGAGCGGCTCCACCAACCCGAGACGGCCATGTTCGTTGCCGAGGCCGGCCGCGAGCCGATCGGCATGCTCCGCATCGACCTGGCCAGCTACGGCGTGGCCGAGCTGGGGATGCTGGTGGCCGCCGCGTGGCGCCGGCAGGGCGTCGGCAGCGCCCTGCTCCGCAGCGCGATCGCCTGGGCGCGCGAGGCCGGGGCGCACAAGGTCGCACTCCAGGTATGGCCGCACAACCAGGCCGCCATCAGCCTCTACGAGAGGTTCGGGTTCCAGCGCGAGGGCCTGCTCAGGCGTCACTACCGCCGCCGCAACGGCGAGCTGTGGGACGCGCTGGTGATGGGCCTGCCGCTCGACCAGCCGACCTCCCCCGGCTGACGCGCCGGGTCAGTCCTGGAACAGGCCGCTGATGCTCTCGCGGTGGTGGATGCGGCGGATCGCCTCGGCGAACAGCGGCGCCACCGAGATCACCCGCACCCTGGTGGAGAGCGGCACCGGCTGGGTCTCGATCGTGTCGGTGGTGATCAGCCGCCGGATGGGGCTGGCGTCGAGGCGCTCCATCGACCCTTCGGCGAAGACGCCGTGGCTGACCGCCGCCATCACCGACCGGGCTCCCCGCTCGATCAGCTTGTCGGCCGCCTCGACCAGGGTGCTGGCGCTGATGGTGAAGTCGTCGACCAGCACCGCGTCGCGGCCGGCGACGTCCCCGATCAGGTCGACCACCGCGGCGTGCTCGTGGTGGTCGGAGCGGATCTTGTCGGCGATCGCCAGCGGCGCGCCCAGCCGGCTGGCGATCATCCTGGCCTTCTTGGCGAAGCCGGCGTCGGGCGAGACGATCACCGGGTTCGGCAGCCCCTCGCCGCGGATCGCGTCGCACAGGTAGGGACGGGCGTACAGGTCGTCGACCGGGATGCGGAAGAAGCCCTGGATCTGCGGCGCGTGGAGGTCCATGGTGACGACCCGGTCGGCGCCGGCCGCCTCGATCGCGTCCGCGCAGACCCGGGCGCGGATCGACACCCGCGGCTCGTCCTTCTTGTCGCCCTTGGCGTAGCTGAAGTACGGCACCACCGCGGTCACCGAGGCGGCGCTGGCGCGCTTCAGCGCGTCGATCCAGAACAGCAGCTCCATGAAGTGGTCGTTGGCCGGGAACACGGTCGACTGCACCAGGTAGGCGCGGCGGCCGCGGACGTTCTCGAGCACCCGTGGGAACAGCGTGCCCTCGGAGAACCGCAGCACCTCGCCCTGGCCGACCATCACGCCGAGGTGCCCGCAGATCTCCTTGGTCAGGCGCGGGCTGGCGGACCCGGCGAAGACGAGCGGTCCGTCCGCGTCGCTCGACCCCCTCGTCTCGCGGTCCCGGCGGGATCGGACCGTGTTGCGAGCGGCGCCTACCACACCATCACCCGGGTCCGGCCGTCAACACAGCATGCCGGCCGGCAACGGCACTCCTTCTTCCACGGCTACGTCAACCCCATCCGTTCCCGGATCAGCTTGAGTAGCGCGATCCAGCCCGCCACGTGCCGCGGCGTCGCAGTCCGTTCGAGGAATCCGACGATCAACTCCTTGCCGGTCGCGTTGAAGTCGTAGTGCCAGCCGCCGTCAGGTCGGCGGCTCTTGCTGGCGAGCACGGTCTCCTCGCCTTCCTCGCTGACGAACTGCTGCATGAGTGCAGAGGGGAACAGGTCCTCGGCCTCAGCTGGAAAGTGCGGCGGGATCCCGGGGAGCGCCTGGTCGATGGTCAGGATCTCCTGGTCCTTCTTGAAGGAGAACCTGCTCCTGAGGGTCTTCATCGCGTTGCGGCCCGGCTCGTCGTTGTCGAGCAGGGCCAGCAGCGGGCGAGCCGTCTGCTGCTTCAGCAGCACCGCCTGGACTACGACCCGTTCTGCGGTCCCGGCCGGGGTGATGTAGAGGTCCTCGATCAGGTCCGACCTCCTGGCGATCCTGGCGGCGAGGCGCAGATAGGCCTCGTCGGTCGTGCCCTCCACCACCACGATGCCCCTGGTACCTGACGGGATGGTGGCGACCCGCTCGAGGATGTCGGGCAGGGCGGCGTCCTTGAAGAGGCCGCCGAGGAGGCTGGCATGCGGCTCGGCGCCCCTCGCCTCCCCGACGACGATCGTCCGCCCTCGGGCGTCCTTCGTGAGCGAGATCACCTTGGCCTTGGCATTGCGCGACACTACGAACGGCGAATGCGTCGTGACCAGGAGTGTGACGTCCGGGCGCTCGGCCAGGGCTTCGAGGTCGTCGCGCAGATCCTCCTGCGCCTTCGGATGGAGGAAGGCCTCAGGCTCCTCGACCGCAAAGACGATCGAGCGCCTGCTCTGGTCGGCCAGGTAGCGGAGCATGGCCACGGTGACCGCGCCGCGAACGCCGGTACCCTTCGCGCCCAGCGCGGTCTCCACCGCGTCGGTCACGTAGACGCTGACGTTGGACAACGTCTCGTCGATACTCGACACCTGCGGGACCAGCGCCACGTCCGTGATCTCGGGAAACAGGTCGCCGACGACCTCGCCAACCTTGTCCCGCAGAGGCGAGAGCAACTCCTCCTGGAGCTGCTCGACGTAGCCACTTCGTCGGCGGTCGGCGGTCGCCAGCTTTTCCTTCATGTGGTCACGGATCACGGTATGCAGGATCTCCCGGAACTTCCCGGCCAGCAGGGTCTCAAGGCTCTCCCCACTGGTGACGAGGACGAACTGGAGGATCTTCCGGAACTGGCTTAGTGGCTTGACCAGACTCTCCGGGTCGCCCTTGCGCGCCCCGGCGCCGCGGGCAACGAACGACTCCTGCCGGTTCGCCCCGGAGCGTTCGCTGCCAGGGAAGCTCACCGTGTAGCGGATCAGGCCGGACTCGGCATACGTGGGCCGCCCGGACGACACGAACTGCCGCTCGTACTCCTCCAGGTAGCGAAGGAGCGTTCGCTCCATCGTCGTCCTACCTTGGCACTCGAAGTCCAAGGTGATGCGGGGAAAGGCGTACTGCATCGCCCCGGGCATGTCGGCTGTCCGATCGAACGGGAAGTTCGGATCCAATGCAAGGGCGATGGCGCGCAGGAGGTTGGACTTGCCGCAGTTGTTTGGCCCAATCAGCGCATTCATGCCGTCGGCCAGGTCAAGGCCGAAGTCGTGATGCTCGCTCGAGTCGGCGAACAGGGACCGATAGTTCTTTACCTCGATGCTGATGAGCTTCACGACAGCTCCAGGTGGATGTCCTCGTCGTCGACCCCACCTTCCTGCAGGGGCTCGAGCACCCCGTTGGTGAACTGGTTGCGGTAAAAGCCCTCGTCCTTCGCGGATGCCCGCACCGTGATCTCGACGTCGAGGGAATTGGATCGCTCCCGGAGCCAGGAGAGGGAACGGTTGAGTCCGAACAGGCCACGGGCGTCCAGCCGGACTCGCAGGTTCACGTTCCGGATCCGGTCGGTCGGGCCCGGCGGCCGGGAAGGGGGACGTGTCGGCCAGGACTCAGGATCGCGCGCTTTGTCATCCGGCGGCTCGGCCTCCGGAGAGGCGGCCGGCTCCGTTTGAGTGAGGGCGGCGGCCAGCTCCGCGGTGAGCAGCACCGCATCTCCGCCAAGGTCGATCTCATCGGTCGGCAACAGCTCGCGGAAGCGGACCAAGTTCGGGTCCCGAACTGTCACCTCCTCCCCGGTGAGAACGATTCCGGTCGCATACCCGAGCCGGCCGTCGCCGACACCACGCGAGATCGCGTCCGCGATCGGAGCGGCCGTCCAGAGCTTGGTGTACTCGAAGTAGCTGAAGAACCAGTCGACAAGCTGGTCGCAGCGCACCACGGACCGGTCGGGACCAAGGCCGGCCAGAGCGATCAGCTTGTCGACGGTGATCCGGTCGAACACGCGGTAGTCGAGGGCTCCCCGTACCCGCCGGTCGAGCGACGCGCCGGCGGCCAGCAGCGAGCGCAGGTCGATCTCGTCGATCCGCCACGGGTCCGGCCCGTCGGTCGCCTTCACCGGCACCAGTACCTGGTTGTAGGCTCGGGCCAGCGTCGCTGCCAGGTCACGCCTGGCACCTTCCTGCTTCTCCTTCAGCTCCTCGACTTGCTCGGTGCTGAAGCCGTACTTGGCTTTGTTGCCGAGCAGGGAGCCGGCAGCGAGTAACAGCCGGGCGTTCGCCCGCGCCCGGTCGAATTGACTGCTGTCGGGCAGGACCAGGCCAATCGCGTTGCAGTAGGAGCGTCTTGAGCCCGAATTCCCCTCGACGAACCGTCTGACTGGAAGCTCTGCCTCGTTCCAATCCGGGTGCAGGTAGGCGAGCGTAAATGCAGGTACACGGTCGCGCACCTTGTCGGCGCCTTCGGGCCAAAGGACCACGTTCGGAGCGCCGCGCAGCTCGCGTTCGAGCTCGACCCGGACGCGGTCCAACACCTCCTCGGGGAGGAACTTGTTGGCTTCGTCCCGGACGAGCTTGGTGAGGTTGGGCGTCGGCTCGAACCGGTAGCGACGCCCGGTGTAGTGGAGGAACAGCTCCTCCTCGCGCAGGTCGTGGAGCGACGCGACCACGACGTTACGGTCCAGGCCGGGCACCAGGGTCGCCGTGATCAGGTCGCTCTCCAGCACGCCCTTGTCCTCGCCCTCGCGGGTGCCGAAGCTGTAGAGCATGATCGCGCTGGCCATCCGGGTCCCGACCCGGAGCTGGGCGAGCGCAGGGGCGTCCGCCCCGATCCGGCGGTCCACCACCGCCGCGCCGGAGCCGGCCGAGACGATGTCGCCGTCCAGCACCGACGTGTAGCGTTCCCGCTCGCCGACCTGGCTGAAGAACGCTCCCCTGGTGGGCTCGTCGCCGAAGTCGACCTCTCCTGGACCGATCAAGGCGCTGTCGCTGCCCTGCTCCCAGAGGCTGTGGGTGACGCTGGCCAGGAACTGAAGGGCGCCGCGGGTCCGCTGGTAGCTCGGCAGGGTGCCCCAACGGTGATACATCAGGTCGAGCAGGGCTGGGTGGAACGGGTAGGACTCGAGGATCCGTTCCTCGAGGCGGCGCGCCTCCACCTCGGCCTCTCGGCGCGCCTCCTTCGTCTCGGCTTGGCCGAGGAGCTGCCGGCGTACCAGGTCGGCATAGGTCCGCGCGACCTCCTCACGAACCCCGGGGTCGCCAAGGTCGGCAAAGAGCCGGCGCTGCACCACCCGCATGACCTCGTCGCCACTGACGGGCTCGCGCTTGGCGTCGATCCGGCTGACCAAGTGGTCGAGCTGGCTTAGCAACCCCTCAGAACCGACCGCCTCGCCGACGCTGGCCTGCAGGCTGTAGACCATGGCCGCGTGGGGACGGGTGTTGACCACCTCAGTGAGGGCCTGGACGAACAACATCGCCTGGCGGCCGAGCGTGGAGTCGGCCTGGGCGACCGCCATGGCCTTTTCGACGTAGACCAGCACCTCGTCGAGGAGGATCAGCACCGGACCGTCGCCAAGGACTCGGTGGAGCACGTCTCCTCCAGGCGCCGCCCCTTGGCGGTCATGCTCGGCCACCAGCTCGTACCGGCCGAGCTGTGCGGCCAGCTCCCCCCAGAGGGTGCGGGTCTCGGTTCCGTCCCCGGCGCGGAAGGTGCTGAGCGGGTCGAGCTCTTCACCGGACAGGACCGCGACCCGGACCGCCCCCGGATCGGGCAGCGTGGCCAGCTCCGGGACGGCTGCCGCCGCGGTCCGGCTCCGAGCCAGGTGGAGCAGCGCGACCAGCGTGTGGGTCTTGCCCCCACCGAACGGGGTCCGGAGCTGCAACACCTGGTCCCCATGCCCGCCAGCGAGCACCTCCAGCACGTCAACGAGCAGACGCCGGAGCCCCGCGGTTAGGTATGTCGTGGCAAAGAACCGCTCCGGACGTGCGTACACCTCGGGCACGCCCGCCTTGTGGCGGAACACCTGCGCCAGGTTCACCGCGTAGGTCCCCATCTCGAGGGCGCCCCCGACCACGTCGGGATGCGGCCGCGCCACATCGGTCCACGGAGCCAGTCGGTAGGCGGTGCTCGGCATCGGCGATAGCCTCCAGCGTGGGAACCTGTGGCGCGAAGCCTACCCAGAGACGCGAACTACCCGGAAGGGCCGCCCAAGTCGGCGACTCGCCGTGTCAGGTGAACAGGTTGTCGTCCACCAACCGGCGCCAGGAGGCGAGCAACCGCTCGGCCGCGGCCGCCTCGGGCGCCTTGCCGTCACCCGACCCGGACCGGAGCGCCTTGCCTGCCAGCGCCTGGATGACCCTTCGCAGCAGCTCGACGTCGGGCTGGGCGGCGGCCAGATAGTCCTTCAGCTCCCTTGACCGGTATTCGGCCCGCCACAGGACTCCCTGGGCGACGTCGATCACATGCGGCCGAATTGCGCCGAGGTCGTCGTCGGGTACGCCCAGCCGCAGATCAGAGCCGCGCTGGTCGAAGTCGCATAGGGCGACCGTCGAGCCTTTCTTGGTCACCAGCGGGTTGTGCCCTGCGGTGAGCCCGCGAGGGCCGCCGAGTTCCACCCCGGTCATGTAGGCGAGGTTGTTCGCCTCTGCGAACGGCACGAACCCATACCCGTAGCTGAACTGGCCGGCCACGTAGAACCGAGTCGCCGGGTCCGCCCCAGCGAGACCACCGAAGATTGCATCGAGCACCCGGTTCTGCACTGTCACCAGGAACTGCTCGGCAACAAGTGGCTCGCCGTTCTCCCGCTCAACCCGCTTGTACCGCGTAAACGGCCGCAGCCCCGCCCCGACCGTTGCGATCACCAGATCCGATCCAGATATACCGGCGCTCGCCAACCGCTCCAGCCGTTCGTGAATCACACCGTCGAGTTCGGCCATCACTTCACGCTCGGCACCAGTTCCAGCATCCGAATCGCGCTTTCTCGCCACGAGGAAGATGGACGAGGCGAGGCTCGCTGTGCCCTGCCCAGTCGAGCGCTCCGGCATCTCGGTATCCAGCGGCCACGCCTCCGTGATCATAAATCCGGCTCGCCGTAGAGCGTCCACCAGCGTGGACCACCCGAGGGTGGTCTTGTGTGCGTAGATGCAGACGAGGGGTGCCCCGGGCTTGAGAACCCGATGACCCTCCATGAATGACTCGGCCATCAGACGCTCGTAGAACCTCCGTGCCTCGACTCGATCGCCGCTGTGGCGATGTGGTGCCGCTACTGCCTCGTTTCGCTTTGGTGTCAGCTCTCCACCAAGATCATTAGGATAAAGGGAACCAATTGAGCGCTTGAGCCAAACATAGAAGAAGTCGGAGAGATCAGCGTAGCTAATGTTGTCATAATAGGGTGGATCTGTAACTATTGCATCTTGCGAGCAATCACCCAGAGGAAGTTCAGCCGCAGAGCTACGCAGGACAGAGACTGTTGTCGACTGTGGCAGTGAGTCAATGATGTCGGCTTCATTGTCAACGAACTCTGTAACGTCACCTGATCCACCACCGAATGGTGAAGGCTCTGTGAAGTCGAACACCATAGGCAATGACTGTCGACTGAACGTGTTATTTACTTTCTCGCTGCCAACATCCCAGCGACACAATGCAGAGCCCCGGTCTGCCGTACGGTTCAGTACAAAACCAAGGAGGGCACTTACCGCCCCAGCTCTGTCTCGCTTCATGCCAGATTCAATCATCGCCTCATATAGTGATCCGAATTCGTCAGCAAATGTACAAAGCGTGAGCAACTGTCGAGGCGTAAACAAATCCCGGAGCCGAGTCAGCCCGTATTGGGGCACCCAAAAGTTCTTGGTGTCGTTGACTGGCAGAGGCTCAATCGGGGGCTCCACCTCCAGGTCCGCGAGGCGGCGTTCGCACTCGACGAAGTCGGGAAGCGGATAAGACCCGCCTGGCAGGTAATCGCGACCCCGACCCGATTCCTTCAGGACTACCGCAGCCAGGGGAGCAATGCCGAGGCGGTCGGCCATGCCTTCGGCCTTCACGTAGTCGGCGTTGACGGTGGCACCGCAGATCGGGCATGTGGCTTGGCCGCGCCTGGATCCGGCGGCTGGATCGAAGCCGAGACCTTCCTGGGTCGGTGACTCCACGATCTCGTAGCGAACCGTGAGTGTGGGCCTGTCGACAACGGTGCGGAGGGCGATGTAGCGGCCCTTCTTGCGGGCGAGCCAAGTTTGGCGGACGAGCGGCACCTGATGCTCGGCAAGCGCGGGGTTCGGGCAGCGGACCGTGCGGGTCCATAGGTACGCAAGAGGGCGACGCCCTTCTCCGGCCGCGTCCGAGAACCGCTGCTGGCCAGCCCCTGGCGTGACCGGCGGGTAGAGGTCGGCGAGTTGTTCCCAGGCACGGTCGACCCAGATCTTGCCCCAGCGGCGGACGTCGTCGGCCAAGCCAGGGAAGCGCTGGGGAAACTCGAGCATGGCCCGCTCGATCAGGTGGGCGACCGGGTTGAGTTCGACCGCGGTCGCCTCGCAGCCGAGGCGGGCCGCCTCCAGCGGGATCGCCCCGCCGCCGGCGAACATGTCGAGCACCTTCGGCGGTACGCCGCCGTTGGCGGCCATGACCTCGGCCCGGGCTCGGTCGATGGTCTGCTGCGGGCCGCCCCAACGGCACAGCGACTTGAAGAACCGGGCCTCGTCCTCTGGCGTGCGGTTCCGCTCGGCCGCCGGCACGAGCGCAGCATAGACGGCAGCCCTGGCTGCCGCGAGAGGCCGTCGCGCCCACCAAAGGTGGAGCTTGCGTGGATGGGTTGCTGCGTGCCCGATCTTCTCCCGCTGGGCTACCTCGTTGATGGCCGCGATCGGCAGGAAGTCCTCGATGAGCCGCCGGTCGTGCTCCACCTCTCACACTCCTCGGGATGGCAACCAAACAGCCGACTGGTGCTGTGTGCGACGCGGAAGCAGCGAGATCTGGCGCAATCCAGGTGGGATCAGGTAAGCGAAGGCGCTCATTGTTCCTCCGAGGCGTCCAGGACGCTCAGCTGGTCCTCAGGCTCGGGGGGCGGCCCGCCGAACGGGTTTGCTCGTCCCAAGGCCTCGATTGCGGAGTCGAGCTCTGCCTGGCTTCGAACCGTCAGCTCGATCCGGTCCGGGTCCGATGGCTGGGCCAACGCCAGCCGATCCCGAACCGGCCCGAGAGCACTGGCCAGGAATCGCTTGCAGTCGCGGATCGTCCGGTTCAGATCGCGCCTCGACCGCCAGCGGTCGGATACTCCGAAGGTGGCTGCGGACAGCAGGGTCTCCAGCTTGAGAATGATCCGCTGTGGGACCCTCTCGTGGCCGAGCACGGCGATCGCCTCGGACGTGATCCTGGCGAACAGCACGGCACGGCAGAACGCACGCATCTCGGGGTCCTGCTGCACGGACGGGTCCCACGGTACGAGGTAGAGCGGACGAGGGTCCACGTCCTCATCGAGACCAGCCACCAGCGCAGGCGGGTCGAACACCGAAGCCACAGCTTCAGGCCACTCGTCGCCGGGCGAGAGGGCGGCGTACAGGCCACCACCAACCTCGCGGGCAAGCCCCAGCACCCCCGTGCCGCTCGACGGCAGTCCCGCTTCGCCCAGTCGCCCCCGCAGTTCCCGGAGCGTGCCTGCCAGGCGGTCGCGGTCCTCCTGCCTGGTCACGTAGGCCACCAGGCCCGGTGCTGGGGTGTCGGCGGCGAGCCCGAGGCTCGACCGCAGGTCCGCGGAGGCCGCCAGCAGCTTCAGGGCCTGCCGTGTGGTGGAGGAGTCCACGCCGAAGCTTGACCCCTTGCACTCCAGCACCAGCCATGGGCTACCGGCCGGCGGCTCCGCGAGGACGTCAGGAGCCGGTGGCGTGTCGCTTCCAACGAGCCTCACCAGGCCAGGCCGAAGCTCGAAGGGTGGCGGGAGGTTCCTCGACAGGGCGCCCAGTAGGTATCCGGCGTCTCGCAGGACCGGCCGTATGGGCGCGTCGTGGGGTGCCGGCTGCAGCATCCAGAGGACCGTGTTGAGCTGGAAGATCGGGTCGCCGAGGATGATGCGGGAGTCGACCGTCATGCCGCCCTCGGTGGTCGGGGAAGGGCGTCGTCGACCAGGGCCTCGAACCGCTGGTCGCCGACCCAGGCGACGACGCCGGGATCGAGGAAGCGCTGGACGTTCGTCACCAGCCGGTGGACCGTGTTGCCGCAGGTTCCTCTCGGGAGGACCGCGTACATGTGGCGGTCGGTCAGCTCCAGCATGAGCGGCTGCCAGAGGTGCCGGTCGACCCCGTACACGTGGACCTTGGTCCGGCTGAGCCGCATCGGGTGGCCGGAGAGCCGGAAACGGCTGGTCTTGCGCCCGAAGGTCGACTCGATCCAGCGGTCGAAGGTCTGCTGTCCGAGTGGCTCGGAGAACTGCAGCAGCACGGGCGCGCCTCGCAGCCGCATCCCGTCCCCTTCCTGAGGCGTCCCGTTGGAGCCAAACCAGAGCAGGTCCTCGGCACGCTCGGTAACCCGGCGGTACGTGCCGAGCACGAACTCGACGTTCTGCCGATGGTCGAAGAAGGAGTCGCTGCGGTTGGTCACCTTGCCGTTGAAGTAGAAGTCGTGACCGCCGCGGCCACTTCCGGGAATCCTGAGCTGGATGATCGAACGCAGGGGCTGGTAGACCTGCTGCAGGGGCTCCAGCCGAGCTTGGATGGTCTCCACGCGGTCAACCATCGTGAACCGGGACGACCGGCGTGCGATGGCCTCCTGCTCGCCCCGATCCTGCTCGTCCTGGTCGACCACGAGGGATTCGTCGTCCCCGTCGAGTGGCGAGGTCTCGTCGGTCTCGTAGAACGCCTCGTAGTCGAACTTGAGCTGGGTGAAACGTCTCGGGTGGGAGGTCGCCTGCACCCACTTCCACAGCTCGGTGAACAGTCGGGCCGACAGCCACAGCCGGTCGAGCCACGGGGTTCCCTGGACGATGCGACCGACCCAGGCGTCGCTCCGCTGGGCAGGAAGCAGGGTGTACACGACCGGATGCCGCTCGTTCAGCAGCTCCACCAGAGCGACGTCGCCACCCAGCCTTGGGTCGGTAACACGGAAGAGGGCGCCTTCAAGAGGTGAGAGAAGCAGGCCGAGACCCTCGAAGATCGACAGCAGCGATGGCGCTGGCCGAGACCGGCCGACGGTCTCGAGCATGTAGGTCTTGCCGACCGCCCTGCTGGTCCGCCGCTCACGCAGCTCGTCGGCGGTCGACACTGCCCAGCCATCCAGGTAGTCGAAGTACTCCTGCCTGGTCCGAAGTCTCGGCAGCAGCTCGGCTGAATCGCTCATCGCCCACTCCGACGTTCGTCGTTCCCCAACGGGCATCCTAGTGCGGCAGCCCGACCAGCCGCCCGTTTGTCCACAGGCCGAAGCCGGTCAGGCACGCTCGTTCCCGGCCAACTCGATGCTTGCCCCGGGGACCCGATAGCCGGTGACCTGAGCGATCTTCTGGACGTCGCGGAGGCGACCCCACGGGTCCTGCACGGCCACAAGGCGGTCCTCGCTGGTTCCCGCACCGTACACGACGTAGAGCCAGAAGCCCTCCCGGAAGCGTTGCGCTGCGTACCACTCGGTGCGGTAGAGGCCCACGTCGCCGGTTGGCGAGGAGCGACCCTTGACCTCGATCCGGCGTAGCTCGACCTCGCCAGTCTCGGGGTGGCGGCCAACCGAGCGGATGTCGAAGCCAGAGCCGTCCCTGGCGGCCGACACGTCCACCGGCTCCCTGCCGGCTTCCCGCTCGTACGCCATCGCCGCAGCCATCGCCGCGCGTTCCACCTCCGGGTCGGGCCGTAGGGGGCGAAGCGACGGATCCTCTGGGCGCTCCGGCGGGCCGACCACCGCGGTGCCCAGATACGTCACCGGGCCCGCACGGACGACACCGAGGCGCTTGAAACTGTCGAGCTTGGCGGTGCGGCGGCGTTCGAGGTCAGCAATACGCCGCTCGGTGTCGTCACGGAGCAGCCGATACTGGTCCTCACCACGGTGCATCCGTTCGTCGTATTCGGCCCAGCGTCGCTCGAGGCGGGCGCGGAGGGCGCCCATCGCCTCGGTCAGATAGCGGCTTCGAAGCTCAGCCTGGGCGAGCCGCCGTTCCCGCTCCTTGGTGGTGGCTTGGAGCTGCACCCGGGTCCGCACCCAATTGGTCACCGAGCGGTTCACCTCGGCATCCGGCGCCTCCACCTTGCCGGTATCGGCCGGGGTCAGGTCGTGGAGGACGTCGGCGGGGGCGACCTCGAGGCTGCCGTCCGCCTCCTCGATCACCGCGGCCAGCTCGGCATGGGCAATCTCCGGGTTGCCGGCGACGCTCTCGCCGACCACCTGAAACGCCATGAAATGGACGTTGTAGGGCGAGGTCGTCGCCGGGTCGACGAACGCAGACAGGCCGCCAGGCACCCCGGCGGCCTCCATGTCGTGCTGGAGCGCATCGGTGACGGCACCGAACAGCGGGTGGCCGGGTGAGCAGAGCACCGCGTCCTCGTGCTCTGCGCGCTCGCGGTCCTCTTTGCGGAAGGTGAGCTTGCGGTACTCGACGGCAGGTGGGCCGAGCCGCCGCACGCTGGGCAGCGCGTCGGCTCGTAGGCGGACCGGCACGTGCTCGATCCGGTACAGACCGTCGCCACGCCGTTCGACCCTGAGCTTCACGCGCTCGGCCGCGTCGGTGAAGAATGCCTCGACGTACTCGGGCATGAGCCGGCGCTCCTGGGAGGCCCAGTCGTTGCGACGCACCCAGTCGAGGTTGATGTGCCGAGTGGCCTGAGCGATGCCGACGTCCCTCTCGTAGAGGTTGAGCAGCTCGGGCGAGAGCGACGAGATCTGCTCGAGGGAGGCGGCAAGGCGGCGCGGATTGGCCAGGGTGTCGCGGACCAGGCGCTCGAAGTCCAGGCTGTTGACCTGCAGCAGATCACCGATCACGTCATAGACCCGGCCCTGCAGTGCCTCGCGCATGTCGGCGAGTTTCTCGTGCAGGCGTTCGAGGAGCTGGCCCTCGATCGTGTTGGTGGCGCAGAAGTTGAAGACCACCACCTCGGCCTGCTGCCCGATTCGATGGATCCGGCCCATTCGCTGCTCGAGCCGGACCGGGTTCCAAGGTAGGTCGTAGTTGATCATCAGGTGGCAGAACTGCAGGTTGATCCCCTCGCCAGCCGCCTCGGTGGCGATGCAGATCTGCCGTTGGGTGCGGAATTCGTGCTGAATTGCCTTCCGCGTGGTGGGCGGATGGCCTCCGTGGATCGTGCACACCGAGTAGCCCCATTCGCGTAGATGGCGGGCCAGGTACTCGAGCGTGTCCCGGTGCTCGGTGAAGATCAGCAGCTTGCCCCGGCCATCACGCAGCTCGTCCAGCTCGGCCCGGGCCAGGCAGTCGCGGAGCGCGGTGAGTTTGCGTTCCTCGCCTACGGCGATGGTGCGATCCGCCAGTCGAACCAGCTCCTGGAGGGCGCGGACCTCAGTACGGAGCCCCTCGACGTGTTCGTGGGCGGCCACCTCGGTGGCGGCTGTTTCTTCGGCCGCCTCGTCCGCATCGTCGACGTCGGTCTCCTCGTCGCTCGCCTCGATCACTCGTAACTCGGTCAGCCGCCTGCGGCGCTCCGCAGGACCCATGCGCTCCAGTTCGTCAGCCCGTGCCGTCAGCCGTTCAGCCCGCTTGGCCAGCGATGAGCGGATCGCCCCGAGGCTCGAAGCCAGGCGGCGTTGCAGCACCGTCCGGGCAAGCGCGATGGCGTTGCCCCGGCCACCCGCGATCTGCCCGAGGAACCGATTGATGTAGGCAGTGACCTCCTCGTAGAGCGCCATCTCGGGTGCTGCGAGGGTGAACGGCTGGGTTCGTACGGTTCGGGGAACGAACAGCTTTCGGCCGTGCTCGTCGATCAGGTCCTCTTTCTGCCGCCGCAGGAAGTAGGGGTTGTCGGGCGCGGCGATCTGGCGCTTGACCAAGTCGGAGGACGAGAACTGGTCGGGGTCCAGCAGGGCCAGGAAGTGGGCGAACCGGTCTGAGTCGCCTGAATGGGGGGTCGCAGTCAGCAAGAGGAGCCGTTCGGCGCGTTGGGAGAGTTCCTCAGCGAGCACGTACCGCCGGGTGCGGCGAATCTCCTCACCATAGGTCGCCGCCGAGCACTTGTGCGCCTCGTCGACGACGACCAGGTCCCACTCAGCTCGAAGTAGATCGGGCAGGACGTCGTCGCGCTTGGCGAAGTCGAGCGAGGTCACCACCTGCGCGTAGTGCTGCCAGGCGTTGCCGCCGAGCTGCCACCTGACTTGTTGCGACGAGACCACCTCGAAGCGTTCGTCGAACTTGTCGTACAGCTCGTCCTGCCATTGCACGGTCAGAGGCGCCGGGGCGACCACCAGGATCCGGTCGACCACGCCACGGAGCTTCAACTCCTTGATGAGTAGCCCAGCCATGATGGTCTTGCCAGCACCCGGGTCGTCGGCGAGCAGGAAGCGGAGCCTTGGCTGGGGAAGCAGGTGTCGGTAGACGGCCTCGACCTGGTGGGGCAGCCCACGGATGCCGCTCAGGGAGACGGCGAAGTACGGATCATGCGCGAACGCGAGCTGGATACGGTGGCTCTCGATCCATCGGAAGAGGTCTCTTGGATCGACCGTCGTCGCGGTCGGGGTCGCACGGTCAAGGGCCGCTTCCAGCTCGGCGGCGGTCAGCGTGGTCTCGTCAGGTGTCCCGGCAGCGGTCCTCACCCTCACCAGGTACAGCCTGTCACCGATCGGCTCCACTACCTCGATCTGAACCGGTGCCGGGAAATGCCCGCGAAGCTCGACCTGACGGTTGCGGGCCCGCTCCTGCAGGTTGGCAGTCATCTGCCCCACGCGACCGGGAGGACGTCACCCGCTGTATCGAAGCTGGGAGAGCAACCGAGGTGCTGCTCTCGCAAGGCAACCTCCTGCTCTGTGCTTGGCCGGGAGTGCGACTCTACCGTTCGATGTATCCGAGTGCCTTCTCCCCTCAGCCGTCGCCGGGGAGCGGGCGGCGGCGCTGCTGCTTGACGTCCGCCCGGTGGCGCTTGGCTTCGAGCCGGCGCGCCCTGGCGCCGGCGCCGGGGCGGGTCGGGCGCCGCGGCCTCGGTGGAGCGACGGCCTCCGCGCCCGGTGGCGCTTGGCTTCGAGCCGGCGCGCCCTGGCGCCGGCGCCGGGGCGGGTCGGGCGCCGCGGCCTCGGTGGAGCGACGGCCTCCGCCAGCAGGGCGGCGAAGCGCTCCACGGCGGCGCGGCGGTTGGCGAGCTGGCTGCGGTGCGTCTGGGCGACCACCCGGAGGGTCCCGCCGGGGTCGACCCGGCGGCCCAGCCGGCGCAGGGCCCGCTGCTTCTGCGCGTCCGAGAGCGAGGGCGAGCCGCCCAGGTCGAAGCGGAGCTCGACGCGCGAGTCGGTGGTGTTCACCCCCTGGCCGCCGGGGCCGCTCGAGCGGCTGACGCGGAACTCCAGCTCCTCGACCGGGACGGCCACGTCCGGGGTGATGCGGACGACCTCGCCCATGGCGCCTACCTGGCCCGCCGGCGGCGTGGCGGCTCGTGCGTCGGGGCGGAGAGCGCCCGGGCGGTGTTGACCAGGGCCACGTGGGAGAACGCCTGCGGGAAGTTGCCGAGCAGCCGCCCGGTCTTGGGGTCGAACTCCTCGGCCAGCAGACCGACGTCGTTGCGCAGGCCGAGCAGGCGCTCGAACAGCTCGCGCGCCTGGTCGTGCCGCCCCATCAGGGCGAGGTTGTCGGCCAGCCAGAAGCTGCAGGCCAGGAAGGTGCCCTCGCCGGCGGGCAGGCCGTCGACCGCCTCCGCGTTGTCCGACGTGTAGCGCAGCACCAGCCCGTCAGGGGTCAGCTCGCGCTCGATCGCGGCCACCGTGCCGCGCATGCGCCGGTCGGTGGCCGGCAGGAAGCCGACCAGCGGGATCATCAGCAGGCTGCCGTCGGTGTGCCTGGCCCCGTAGTACTGCACGAAGCTGCCGAGCTCGGCGTCGTAGCCGTGTTCGAGCACCTCGCTGTGGATCTCGGCGCGGAGCGCGCGCCAGCGCTCGAGCGGGCCCTGCTGGTCGTAGAACTCCACCGCTCGGATCGCGCGGTCGACCGCCGTCCAGGCCATCACCTTGGAGTGGGTGAAGTGCCGTCGCGGCCCGCGCACCTCCCAGATGCCCTCGTCCGGTTCGCGCCAGTTGGACTCCAGGTAGTCCATCAGCGCCAGCTGCAGCTCCCACGACGGCTCGTCGGCGGGGATGCCGGTCTGCCTGGCGAGGTGCAGCGCGTCCATCACCTCGCCGAGGACGTCGAGCTGGAACTGCTCGACGGCGGCGTTGCCGATGCGCACCGGCGCCGAGCCCTCGTAGCCGGGCAGCCACTCCAGCTCGCGCTCGTCGATGCGCCGCTCGCCGGCCACGCCGTAGAGGATCTGGGTCTGCTCCGGGCTGCCGGCCACGGCCCGCAGCAGCCACTCGCGCCAGGCCTCGGCCTCCTCCTGCATCCCGGCCATCATCAGCGCGTCCAGGGTGAAGGTGGCGTCCCGCAGCCAGCAGTAGCGGTAGTCCCAGTTGCGCACGCCGCCGAGCGCCTCGGGCAGCGAGGTGGTGGCCGCCGCCACGATCCCGCCGGTGGGACCATACGTGAGGGCCTTGAGGGTCAGCAGGGAGCGGGTCACCGCCTCGCGCCAGCCGCCCTCGTAGGACAGCTGCTCGACCCAGTGGCGCCACCACTTCTCGGTCTCGCGGATCGCCTTGACCGGGTCGATCGCCCGCGGCGCCGGCCGGTGCGACAGGTGCCAGGTGAGCATGAACGGCACCAGGTCGCCCTCGCCGACCTCGAACTCGGCCACGGTGGTGAAGTTCTCCCCGCTGGTCTCGACCGGGGTGCGCAGCCACACCGAGTCGGGCCCCGCGACCGCCTGAAGGGCGCCGTCACGCTTGCGCACCCACGGCACGATCGAGCCGTAGTCGAAGCGGATCACCAGCTCCATGCGCATGCGCACACGGCCGCTGACGCCCTCGACCACGCGGGCGACGTCCGGGTCGTCCTGGCGCGGCGGCATGCAGTCGACCAGCCGCACGGTCCCCGTGCTGGTGCGGAACTCGGTCTCCAGCACCAGCGAGTCGCCCCGGTAGCGGCGCTGCACGCTGCGCACCCCGCCGGTCGGGGCGATCAGCCAGCGCCCGTGCTCGCGGTCGCCGAGCAGCGCCGCGAAGCAGGCCGGCGAGTCAAACCTCGGCAGGCAGAGCCAGTCGATCGAGCCCTCACGGCTGACCAGGGCCGCCGTGTGGGTGTCGCCGATGATCGCGTAGTCCTCGATCGGTAGCGCCATGGACTCGTCTCTTCGGTCAGTTTGGCTCTCCGCCTCGTCAGCATATGGCAGGCCTCACGGCTGCGCCGACGGCCGGCCACCCAGGATCCACGCCCCGGTGGCCGCCACCCCGGTCGGCCCGGTGTCAGACCGGCGGCGGGGACACGTCGTCGATCATCCGGCGTGCCAGGTCGGTCAGCCGTTCCTGGCGCGAGCGGGCGTGCCGCCGCAAGCGCTCGAAGGCGGTCCGGGCGTCGATCCCGTGGCGCTCCATCAGGATGCCCTTGGCCTGCTCGATCAGCACGCGGTGCTCGAGCGCACGCTGCAGCTGCTTGGCGACTGTGTCCTTGACCTCGGCGTGGACCGCCGTGCCGAGCACGGCGCCTGCCATACGTGCGTAGGCCAGGATCGCCTCCTGCTCGCTCGGATCCCATTCGTGCGGCCGCACCGCGTACACGTTGAGCGTGCCGATCGGCCCTCCCTGCAGCTCGACGGGCACCCCGAGGACCGCGTGGATGCCGTGCTCGGCGACCAGGCGACCGAACGCCGGCCAGCGCTGGTCGGTCAGGGCGTTGCTGGTCGCGCTCGGCTCGCCCGTGTCGAACGCAGCCAGGCAAGGGCCCTCGCCTACCTCCTCCTGGATCTGTTCGAGCACGCGGCCAGGCTCGTCCGAGGCAGCCACGTAGCGGAGCTGGTCGTCCGCAGCGAGCAGCATCAGCCCGGCGCCGTCGACGCTGAACAGCCGCTCGGTCTCGTCGACCACGAGCCGCAGGGCCTTCACCAAGCCGTTGTCGGCGAGTCCGGTGCCCTGAAGGCGCTCGATGCTCTTGGCCAACGCCTCCGGGTCGATCGACATGCCGCCCCTCCGCAGCCAGCGCGATAACTGACGCCGCCCACCTCAGGCACGCCGCGGCCAAGCTGCCACAGCGGTCATGTCGTGGCAAGGGGAACGGCGGGCCTCAGCCCGCGAGACCCACCGTCGTCCCGCGATCGCGGTCCGGGACAGGGCGGGGTCCGGGCCCTCCCCACCTATGGGTTGCCGCCGCGACCGCTGCCAAACGATCACTGTCCGCCCTGGTCAGGCCGCCGACCACCAGGCCCAGGTCAGGGGTTCGACCGCCACCACCGGGCCGGGCGGAGGAGCGGCGCGATAGGGGGCATAACGGTCGGCCAGCGCGGCGACCGCAGCCGTGGCTGCCTCACCGTCGAGCACCGTGGCCGTGCCGCGCAGCTCCACCCACCAGAGCCGCGCCCAGTCGTCGCTGTAGTGGTCGGCGAGCAGCGCAACGCGCGGGTCGGCCTCGATGTCGGCCAGCCGGCGCAGGCGGCGGCTCCGCTTGGGCTTGACCGTGTCGACCGCCCAGACCGCCGTACCCCGATGCCAGGCGAAGGTGACCGGCAGCAGCCGCGGCCCGTCGGGCGTGACGGTGGCCAGGCGGGCCACCCTCGCGCCCGTGAACCGCTCCAGCACCTCGGCCGGCGGCCCTTCGGCGCCGGCCCGCCCGCCACTCACCGCTTCGGCCCTCCCGGGGTGCCGACGACCACAGGGCCTGTGGGGGTCGGGGTGGCCGGCCTGCTCACCGGTCCGGTCCCGCGGCGGCGTTGGTGGCGGGGAAGCGGGCGGGGTCGAAGGGCGCGGCGTCGGCGGCAGGGCGGCCGTCGACGAGGTGGTCGGCGAGCATGCGGCCGGTCGAGGGCGCCAGGACCACGCCGACCGGGCCGTGGCCGGCCGCGACCCAGAGGCCGGGGAGCCCTGGCACCGGCCCGATCAGCGGGTCGCCGTCCGGGGTGATGGGACGCACTCCCGACCAGGACGCGACCACCGGCACAGCGGCCAGCCCCGGCACGAAGCGCAGGGCGCGGCGGGCGAGGCCGCGGACGGTCTCCGGGTGCTCCGGGTCCTCGCGCAGCGAGGCGGCCAGGCTGGCGCCCACCACGGCCGCACCGGTGGGGCGCTGCTGCAGGGTGAACGCGGTGCCCTCGTCGTAGGCCGGCGCCGGGTCGGCGGCCAGCTCCGCCACGGTCGGCGGGCCGGCCTCGGCGCCGACTTCGGCCTCACCCGGCCAGGTCGCCTCCTGGAAGGCGTGTGCCACGCTCCAGGGCAGCGGGGAGGTCTGCAACAGCCAGCCGCGGGCGCCGCTCACCGGCAGCTCGACGCCGGCCCCGGCGGCCAGAGCGCGCGTCCACGGCCCGGCGGCGAGCAGCACCGCGCCGGCGGCGAGCGGCCCGGCGTCGCTGTGCACCCCTGTCACCCGCCCGCCTTCGAGCCGCAGGCGGCGCACCGACGTCCAGGTGCGCAGGTCGGCCCCGGCGCGCCTGGCGTCCTCCGCCCACGCCAGCGTGGCGCTGGCGGGGTCGAGGGCGTACCCGTCGGTGGAGCGGAACCCGCCGGCCAGGTCGGGCGCGAGGCTCGGCTCCAGCGCGACCAGCCCCTCCGGATCCAGCTCCTCGACGGCGAACCCGGCCGCCGCCATCGCGCCGGCCTGCTCCTTCGCCGACGCCAGGGTGGCCTCGTCGGCGGCGAGCAGGAGGTGCCCGACGGACCGCAGGTCGAAGTCGACCAAGCCCTCGGCGGCGAGCCGCAGGTAGCCGTCGGTCGCCTCGCGGAACAACGACCCGCCATGCGTCTCCAGGCCGGGCAGCAGCAGCCCCTGGTTGCGCCCTGACGCGCCGGTGGCCAGCTCGGCGCGCTCCAGCAGCAGCACCTCGAGCCCCCGCCTGGCCAGCTCCCCCGCGCAGGCGCAGCCGATCACGCCCCCGCCCACCACGATCACGTCAACCGCCATTACGCCTCCCTCCACCGGCAGCATTCCGCGACGGCGGCCGAGTTCGCAACGCGCCACGGACCCGCTGCGGACCAGTGCCAGCTGTCCAGGACCGAGGCATGCCGCGATGCCCTTGGACTATGGCTGGTACCGGTACACGTTGGAGTCGCGCAGCTGGAAGCCGAGCTGCTGGTAGAGACGATTGGCAGCCACCCGCGAGGGGCGCGAGGTGAGGTCGACGCTGCGAGCGCCCCGCTGCTGGGCGAGGCTTTGCGCCGCCTTCGTCATGGCAGTGCCGATGCCTTGGCCTCGGGCGGCCTGGTCGACGACGGCGTCCTCGATCCGTGCTCGCACCCCGGAGGGAAGCGGAAAGGTGACGAGCGTGAGCATGCCGACGACGGCGCCCTGGCTGCGGGCGACGAACAGCGTGGTGGCCTGGTGCGTGACGATCTGGGCAAGACCGCCGGCGCCGAGCGGCGCCGCCGAGCTGGACAGCTGCGCAAGCAGGCGCCCGACGTCCTCGACCAGCTCGTCGGTCACCTGACCAACAGCCTCAACCTCGACGCTCATGAGCGGACGCTACTGGATTGCCGAGCGCCTGCAGCCGCTTCCCGTCCCCCTACCCGAACCATGATGAGCCGATATCCACAACTCACGGAATCGTGGGTGCGGGTGGTTGCGCTTCTGGCGATACTCCATGCGACGCAGGTTGCGGTGGAAGATGCCCCGCCCGGAGCTGGAGGAGGCGATCACGTGACTGCGCATGCAGACGAGCCGCTCGTGTTGACCCGTGACGAGATCGTCGATCTGCTCGAGCGCGAGGCCAGGAAGCTCCGCGGGATCTCGGCCCGCCGGCTCCTCCGCTCTTACAAGCGGCGGTCGTAGTGGGCTGGCCGCAGCGGGCCGATCCCTGCCCTAGCCGCCTGAACCCGGCAAGATGAGCGCCGTGCGACACCCACGGCATCCACCAAGACCAGCCTCGGGCAGCGCCTGTCCGAACGGGCTCGCTCCCACTCCCACTGGCCGGCGCTGACCAAGCATAGGCCGGCACGACCGCCTGGGCCCGGTCGGTGGCACCGAGCCCGGTCAGGATGCACGCGACCTGGTCCGTCCGGCGTTGCGTGCCTGCGGACCCAACCTGGGTAGTGTCCAGATGGGCCAGCCGCCGCCCGGACCGATGACTTTCGTCAACCCGCCTAGTCTGTACTACGTGACCGACCAGGAGGATTCCAATGATCAAAACCACATCTGCGGACGGCACCGCCATCGCCGCCGACCGCACCGGAAGCGGCCCGGCGCTCGTCTTGGTGGCCCCCGCGCTCGCCATGCGCACCGCGTTCGCGCCGCTGGCCGAGCTGTTGGCCCCGCACTTCACCGTGTACGCCTACGACCGGCGGGGCCGCGGCGACAGCGGCGACACGCCGCCGTACGCGGCCGATCGCGAGGTCGAGGACCTCGTCGCGGTGATCCGCGCCGCCGGAGGCAGCGCCACGTCTTCGGGCACTCCTCCGGTGCCGTGCTCGCGCTCGACGCCGCCGCCCGTGACGTGGGGGTCACCAAGCTGGCGCTCTACGAGCCGCCGTTCATCGTCGACGGCGAGCCGATGCCCGCCGACTTCGCCGACCAACTCGCCGGTCTCGTGGCGGCGGACCGGCCCGGTGACGTGCTGGCGCTGTGGATGCGCTCCACCGTGGGGATGAGCGACGAGGCGATCGCTCTGGCGCGCACCGAGCCGTGGTGGCCGGCGCTGGAGGCGGTGGCGCACACCACGCCGTACGACGCGACCATCACCGCCCCGTACATGACCGGCCGGCCACTGCCGGCCCAGCGATGGTCGAACGTCACCATGCCAACGCTGGTCCTGGACGGCGAGGTGAGCCCGTCGTTCTTGCGCGACGGGGCGAAGGCGCTGGCCGGCATACTCCCGAACGCCACCAGCAACACGTTCCCGGGCCAGGGGCACGGCGCCCCCCCGGCGATGGTCGCGCCGGTCCTGACGGCGTTCTTCCTCGCCAATTGAGTCGACCAGGCTGTCACTGCTGCCGCGTAAGGTCAGCCGGTGGGAGCCGGCGTCCGCCCCCTTTCCACCATCAGCCGGACGCTACCTGCTTAGTCACGCCACCGGAGAACACTGTCCCGGTGGGCAGCACGCGGTGATCGGATGACGGGAGGAACCGTCATGGGAAAGGTCGTCATGCAGGCGTCGATGTCGTTGGACGGCTACATCGCCGACACCTCCGACGCCGTCGGCCCGCTCTTCGACTGGTACGGCAACGGGGACGTCGAGTTCACCGGCGCGGATCCGGATCGGGTCTTCCGCGTGCCCGCGGCGAGCGCGGACTACCTGCGCTCGGCGTGGGCGAACATCGGGCCGGAGGTCTGTGGCCGCCGTCTTTTCGACCTGACCAACGGCTGGGACGGCCGCCCACCGGTCGGCGAAGCGGTGTTCGTGGTGACCCACCAGG
>WNGA01000526.1_pt1 | contig 56844 bp, 62 predicted proteins | sample 5400061 | NCBI WGS metagenome assembly WNGA01 (sample SAMN13153366, study PRJNA577476) | soil metagenome | isolation source: 100 cm soil or saprolite under grassland replicate 2 | place: USA:California | collected 2016-06-15
CGGCGCGCCGAACTGTTCCAGGTCGCGCTTCGGCAGGGTGAACGTGCGCACGACCTTCCCCCGCGCCGATAGCCCGGAGCGGGCTTGCGACACGAGCGTCAGGCTCTTCACCGAGGGCGGTCGCGCGAAGCTCGCAGTCTTCCCGCTCCAGGGATCCGACCCGACCTGCACGGGCTTCTCCTTGTCGACTCCATTCGGAATTCCCTTCAGGAAACGGTCGTACCAGCGCGTCGAGAGATCGAGCACGTGGACGAGATCCGGGCCGGGAAAGCTCGACGGCGAGTGTCCGAACGGGCCGATGTACAGGCGCTTCGGTCCCGCGAGTCGGCGATAGGCGTCCGCGGCCTGGTCGATGTCGAAGGCGAAGTCGCGGCGTCCCTGGAAGAGAAAGCTCGGGGTAGTCACCGCTGAGAGGGCGCTGAGGCTCGATCGTGTTCCGAGCAACGTCCGCACGCCCGGCAGGTTGTCGTTGCCGATCATCTGCGGCACGTAGGGCCGCAACGCTGGGTCGATGCGGTCAGCCGGCACGCTTTGGGCGAAGTTGTAGATCGCGCCGGACTTGCCCAGATTCTGTGGGAAGAGCGCGCGATACAAGTCGCTCCAGGTCTCGAATGTCTCCAGCGCCATGAAGGGCACCCCGGCGACGACGGAGTTCCAGGCCGCGCCACCGCCGAGCGAGATTCCCCAGGCCCCGATCTGCGAGTCACTCACCTCGGGCCGGTCCGAAAGCCACTGGAACTCGGCGCGGATGTCTGCGACCTCACGGGGCCCGTCGAGCGAGACGTAGCCGCCGGAGGTGCCGTGCCCGCGCGCGTCGGGTGCGAAGACGGCGTAGCCCTTGCTCAGGTACGGCGCAGCGAGGCCGCTGACGAGCCCCTTGTGATTGCCGCCGAGGCCGTGGAAGAGCATGACCGCGGGCCAACCTCCCCCTGGGACGGCGCCATCCGGCAGGAGGAGCGAGGCGTCGATGCGAACACCGTCGTCCATCGTCAGCGACACCTCCGCGGCGCGTCCGGCGGAGGGCGCAGCCAGCGCAAAGGCCACGAGGAAGGCAAGCGCAAGAAGGCGGCGCACCAGGTGCACAGCGTATCCCGGCTATACGATCGCCGTGTGGATCCGCGGCCGGTGGGTGTGTTCGACTCGGGCGTGGGCGGCCTGACCGTCCTGCACGAGTGCCTCGTCACCATGCCGCACGAGGACTTCGTCTACCTCGGCGACCACGCACGTTTGCCCTACGGGCCCCGGCCTCTCGACGAGGTCCGGCAGTTCGCGCGCGAGATCGGGGCCTATCTGCAGAACCAGGGCGTCAAGCTCGTCGTCAACGCGTGCAACACGGCGACGTCGGCGGCCCTGCCCCAGTTGCAGGAGGAGCTCGAGGTCCCCGTCGTCGGCGTGATCACGCCGGAGGCGCACGCCGCCGTTCAGGCGACGCGCAATCGCCGCATCGGTTTGCTCGCGACCGAAGGCACGGTCGCCGCCGGAAGATACGCGGAGCTCGTGCACGCTCTCGACGCCGGAGTGGAGCTCGTACCGATCGCGTGCCCGCGCCTCGTGCCGCTGATCGAGAGCGAGGATCCGTTCGGGGCCGAGACGACGGAGGCTGTGCGGGAGTACGCGGCGCCGCTCAAGGAAGCGGAGGTCGACACGGTCATCCTCGGCTGCACGCACTATCCGTTGATCAGGCCGATCTTCCAGCGAGTCTTCGGGCGCGACGTGACACTCGTCTTCTCCGCCGAGGAGACTGCGCGCGAGGTGGCCGAGACACTGGCGCGGAAGGGCTACGAGAACGATGCCCGGCGTGAAGGCTCGTACCGTTTTCTGACCACCGGCGACCCTGATGCGTTCCTTGAGATGGGTGCGCGCTTCCTGCAGCTCCCGGTTGCCGACGTCGAGCACGTGGAGCTGGCTGCCCTTGGTGCGGCGGCATGATGTCCAGGAACGACGGCCGCAGACCCGACGAGCTCCGCTTGCTCGATTTGATCCCCGATTTTCTCGAGCAGCCGCACGGCTCTGTGCTCTATGCGCAGGGCAAGACGAAGCTCCTCTGCACCGCTTCGATCCAGGAAGGCGTGCCACGCTGGTTGTCGGGCAAGGGCCGCGGCTGGCTGACGGCGGAGTACTCGTTGCTCCCGGCTTCGACCGGCGATCGCACCGACCGTGAAGCCTCGCGGGGGAAGCAAGGTGGACGCACGATCGAAATCCAGCGGCTGATCGGTCGCTCGATTCGTTCGGTCACGGACTTCGAGGCACTCGGCGAGCGCACGCTCTGGATCGACTGTGACGTGCTGCAGGCCGATGGGGGAACTCGCTGCGCTGCGATCACGGGTGCGTACGTCGCGGCGCGCCGCGCGCTCGACAAGTTCGGCCTCTCGAAAGCGTTGGCCGGCTCCGTCGCCGCAGTTTCGGTGGGGATCGTCGACGGCGAGGCACTCCTCGACCTCGATTATTCGGAGGACTCGCAGGCCGAGGTGGACATGAACGTCGTCATGACCGGCGACGGTGCGCTCGTCGAAGTGCAGGCGACGGCAGAGAAGACGCCCTTCACGCGTGCGCGGCTCGACGACCTGCTCGAGCTCGCTGCGGGAGGAATCGAAGAGTTGGCGCTCGCACAGGCAGACGCAGTTGAGGTTCGAGCATGAGTTCGCCGAACGCGTGCGTCTGTCTGGGCGTGGGGAAGGGGTTCGGGGGGAACCGGGAGGTTCCCCCGCGTGTTCTCCTCGACCTGCGCGGCGATCTCGGCGGCGCGTGGGCCGAGGCGTACAGAAAAGAAGGGGGCTCGTGGGGGAAACATGGTTTCCCCCGCGGGAGCGAGCGTCAGCTCGCGACTGTGCAAGAGGAAGCCGTTGCTACAGCTCGCGTCTAGCCAGCTGCCGACCCTCAACTGGGACGAGTCGCTCCTGCGGCTCGCGCTCGCTGCGCTGCTCGGCGGTTTGATCGGCGTCGAGCGGGAGCTGCGCGAGCGCGAGGCCGGCCTGCGCACGCACCTGCTCGTTTCGCTGGGCTCGGCTCTGTTCACGATCGTCGGCGCGTACGGCTTCCACGCCTTCCTCGATTCGGGAGCGAACGTCGTGCGCGCTGACCCGACGAGGATCGCCGCGCAGATCGTCACCGGCATCGGCTTTCTCGGCGCGGGCGCGATCATCCGGCAGGGGCTCTCGGTGCGAGGGCTCACGACGGCCGCGACGTTGTGGGTCGTCGCAGCGGTCGGTCTCGCTGCGGGGGCCGGCTACTACAGCGCCGCAGTGATCACTACGGGACTCGTTCTGCTCGCGCTGTGGCCACTGCGAATCATCGCGTACCGACTCCTCACTCGCTTCCGCGCGGAGGATGGGCGGCTGCTCGTCGCGCTGCCGGCGGGCCAAGCGCCGGGTGAAGTGATCGACGAGGTCGAACGCGCGGGAGCGCGCATCTCGTCGCTCGAAGTGAGCCAGGAGGGCGACCGCCGGCGGCTCGAGTTCGACGTCGTGTTGCCGCGTGACACTCCCGCTGCGCGAATCGTTGCGCAGATCGCAGACCTGGAGCATGTCGTCGAGGTGCGGTGGACGGACTGAAGGCGAGGGTCGCCTCGCGCAACGCGAACAAGGCGCGTGAGCTCGAGCACTTGCTGCCGGACTGGAAGATCGAGCCGCTGGAAGCCGACGACTACCCGGCCGAGGAAGGCGACACATACTACGAGAACGCACGCGGCAAGGCCCTGTTCGGACGGACGCGGGCGGACCTGGATGAGTGGGTCTTCGGGGAGGACTCCGGGATCGAGGTGGCGGCGCTCGGCGCTGGGCCGGGAGTCCAGTCGGCTCGCTCTGGCGGCGACGATCCCGTTGGCTGGCTGCTCGATCAGCTGGCCGGAGTCGAGGACCGCAGAGCGCGTTACGTGAGCGAGCTCGTCATCCTCTCGCCCGCGGGCGACGAGCTTCGCGGCACGGGCACGCTCGAAGGCAGCATCGCCACGGAGCCGCGCGGCACGGAAGGCTTCGGCTTCGACCCGATCTTCATCCCGGATGGTGAGACGCGGACCGTTGCCGAGCTGGGCAATAATTGGAAGCGCACAAACTCCCACCGCGCAAACGCGGCCCGCGCGCTGCTTGCGTCCTTAGGCGAGGCCCGCTAGCTCGTCGCCGGCCCGCTGCTGGGCTCGGCGTGCAAGCCACCAGTTCAGCTCCGCGCCCAACACGATCACGTTTGCCATCACGTAGAGCCAGACGAGCAGGATCGCGGGAGCGCCGAATGCCCGCAGCGCCGGGTTCAGGTCGGCGTACCGCTGATAGAGGGGGAGCACCTGGAAGGTCCCCTCGAGGAGGATCGCGGCGAAGATCGCACCTGGGAGGACCTCCCGCAACGTCAGGTCGTCCTCGTTGGTCAGCGCGTAGTAACAGGAGAGCAGGAACAGGAAGACTCCGATGAGCGAGACGCCGATCGAGAGCGCGTACGCCGTTGCCGCGTTCGAGACAAAGCCGGGTGCGTATTCCTGTAACGCCGACACGCCGAGCGAGCCGGCGAGCAGCGCGACGAACAGCGTCACCAGGGAGCTGACCATCAGCAGGAAGGCGAGTCCTTTACCGTGCAGGAAGGACCGGTTCTGGCGTCCGTACACGATGTTGAACGCCGACTCGAGCACGCTGAAGAGTGAGAGAGATGTCCACAGCAACGCGAGCCCGCCGACGATGCCGAGTGCGGCCGCGTTGTCCTGGACGGCGTGCACGAGGTTGACGATCTGGTCGATCGGCGTTCCCGGGAGCGTCTTCTTGATCTCCCTGACGAGGAACGAGGACTCGTCCGCGCGCCCCGTCAGGCCCAGGAGGGCAAGAGAGAGGAAGGTCAGCGGGACGAACGAGAGAAGCGCGAAATAGGCGATCATCGCGGCGAGGTGCGGGCCTCGGTCGGCGAAGAACTTCTGCACCAGATCCCGTCGGCGGACTCGCACGTGGCGGCAGTATCTCGTCAACGGCCGCGGCGGCCGAGCCGCCACGGCCTCTTCTGGTCGGCGTCGCGACCGAGCCTTATGCTTCAGCCCACGATGGACGCCCAGCAGGCACTCGCCGACCTGACCGAGATCTCCTCACAGATCCAGGCCGCGGTCGTGTTCGACGACGAAGGCAAGGTCGCCGCGTCCACGCTCGGAGACTCCCCGCGGGCCAATGAGCTGGCTAAGGCGGCCGGCGGGCTGCTTGCCGCCGCCGACGAGATCAAGACTGGCGAGAGCGCGCTGACGCAGCTCGAGGTGGCGACCGGCGAGGGCAGCGTCTTTGTGGTGCGGGCCGGAAAGACGGTCATCGCGGCCACCACAGCCAGCAATCCGACCGCCGGGCTCGTCTTCTACGACCTCAAGTCGGCCCTGCGCACCGTCAAGCCGGCCGCGAAGCCCGCAGCCGCGAAGAAGCCCGCGGCCACGCGCAAGAAGACGGCGACGGCCGCGAAGAAGAAGACGGCCGCGCGGAAGCCGGCGACCAGGAAGAAGCCGGATGCGTCGTAGCGTCGCCGCACTCCTCGGAATCGTCGGCGGGATGCTTGCCGGCGCCGCCTTCATCCGCCGCCAGGTCGCGCATCGCGAGCGGGCCGACCTCTACTTCGAGGACGGCTCGATGCTCTCGCTCACGAACGGCTCCCCTGGAGCCAACCGGCTCCTGCCGCTTGCGCGCGACGTCATCCGCAAGACCCGCAGTACTTGACGGACGACGAGCTGAAGCTCGCGCTCCGCGAGCACGCCTACCTGGAAGGTGACTTCCTGCTGCGCTCGGGAAAGCGCTCGCGCTACTACCTGGACAAGTACCGCTTCGAGACGCGACCCGAGATCCTGGCGCCGCTCGGCGATCGGATTGCACGGGCGGTGCACGACTTCGAGCCGGAGGCGACGCGGCTGGCCGGGCCCGAGCTCGGCGCGGTTGCGCTCGCGGCCGCCGGCTCGCTCTCTTCCGGGCTCCCGTTTCTGATCGTTCGCAAGGCCGCGAAGGGCTACGGCACTTCGAACCGGCTCGAGGGCGTCTATGACAAGGGCGAAACCGTGTGCCTCGTCGAGGACGTCGTCACCTCCGGTGGAGCCCTCTTGGAGGCAGTCGAGGCGCTACGCAGCGCCGGCTTGACCGTGCGCACTGCGGTCTGCGTAGTGGATCGCGAGGAAGGCGGAGCCGATGCGCTCGCGCGCCAGGCGGTGCGTTTGCGACCGATTTTTCGTGCGAGCGAGATCTTGGAAGTCGTCTAAATAGGCGCTCTTTTGGGCAGAAATCACCCGCAGGGTCGGTCAGATCGGCCCAAAAGACCCGCAAAACCGCATGGTTGAGCCAGTCCGGCGCTGCTGTTAGGGTTTTCGCCCGAGGTTCGATCTGTCGACAGGAGGAGTGGGACTTGACGAAACAGGAGTTCGTTAACGAGATCGCGAGGCGCGCCGATCTCTCGAGTCGCGATGCGGCGAAGGCCGTAGACGCCTTCCTCGACGCCATCACCGACACGCTGCAGGGCGGCGGAGAAGTGGCCTTCACGGGCTTCGGAAAATTCGTGACCCAGCGGCGCGCAGAGCGTCAGGGCGTGAATCCCCGCAATCCGACGCAGAAGGTGACAATTCCGGCAGCCACTGTGCCGAAGTTCAGCGCGGGGAGTCAACTCAAGGCAGCCGTAAAGGCCGGCGGGGCCGGCGCCTAGTCCCGAGTCTCTCCAGGAACTGACGAAGGCCGCCTAGTTCGCGGCCTTCGTCGTCTTTGGGGCGAAGTACTCTCACGGTGTGGCCGCCGTCGCGACGACGAACTTCGCCGACCGTCTGGCCGAGGCGGTCGAGCGGAAGCGCTCTCAGCTCGTGGTCGGGCTCGACCCGCGGCCGGATCTCCTGCCAGTCGAGCTCAAAGGTGACGCTCACCTAGGCCGTGCTCAAGCAGCGGACGCGTGCGCGCGTTTCTGCCGCGGCCTCGTCGATGCGGTCGCGCCCTATGTGGTCGCGGTCAAGCCGCAGGTCGCATTCTTCGAGGCGCTCGGCGCCGACGGCATACGCGCTCTCGAGGACGTTTGCGCCTACTCGCGCGCGGCCGGGTTGCAGGTGATTGCCGACGCGAAGCGCGGCGACATCGGCTCGACCGCGCGCGCGTACGCAACGGCGTATCTGGAGTCGCCGAACGGCAAGCCGCCGCTCGCCGACGCGGTGACGGTCAATCCGTATCTCGGCCGTGACTCACTCGATCCGTTCCTCGCGGCGTGCCGCCGAGACGGAGCCGGCATCTTCTGCGTCGTCAAGACGTCGAACGCCGGTGGCGCGGAGGTGCAGGACCTCGTTCTCTCCGACGGGCGGCATGTCTGGCACCAGGTCGCGGAACTCGTCGCGGAATGGGGTGCCGACCTGGTCGGGGAACACGGCCTGTCGTCGGTCGGTGCCGTTATCGGAGCGACGCACCCGCGCGCCGTGGGTGAGGCACGAAAGCTGCTCCCGCGCGCGATCCTGCTGCTCCCCGGTGTCGGCGCACAGGGCGCGACGCCTGCCGATGTGGCGCGTGCCTTCACGAGCGGCCCGGCGAGCGCACTCGTGAACGTCTCCCGCGACGTGATTTATGCCTTCCGTGTGACCGGCATGGACTGGCGCAGCGCAGCCGCCGCGGAGGCGTCGAAATACGCTCGAGAAGTGTGGGCAGTCTCCGGCTGGTAAGGAGAGGCCCATGGATCCGCGCAGCCGTCAGCAGCTGACGCGCTACGGCGCCCCGGCTGCGTTCCTCGTGGCCGTGACGATTGCCGTGATCCTGATCAAGGCGGGCCTGGACAGCGGCTCCGGATCGACGACCACGGTCGGGCTCCCGACAATGCCTACTACGACGAAGGCTGCGACAACGACAACGACCAAGCTCGTCCTCACGGGCCCGCAAGCCGGCACCACGACGACTGCGACGGAAACGACGACGCCGGGGGCGGAGTACTACGTGGTTGAGAGCGGCGATACGCTCGGCTCCATCGCCGAGAAGTACAGCACCACGGTGGACGAGCTGATGACCCTGAATCCCGGTATCGATCCGACGGCGATGCACATCGGACAGCGCATCCGCGTCAAGTAACTATCCTGGGATTCGTGATCCTCCGGATCTGGGTCGCCGCAGTCTTTGCGGCGCTCGCCTTCGTCACTACTGGGGCAGCGGTCGCAGCGCCGCCTCCCGTTTTGGCGCGAGCGTTCATCGTCGAGAACCCCGCCACGGGCGAGGTGCTTGCCCAACACGGGGCGTGGGCGCGCGTCCCGATCGCGAGCATCACGAAACTGATGACGGTTCTCGTCGCGCTCGACCATGTACGTTGGCAAGACGTGGTGCGAGTCCGGGCGGACGCTGCCGCAGTCGGCGAGTCGACCGTCCATCTCCGCGCCGGTGAACGGATACGCGTGGGTGATCTCGTCAAGGCCGCATTGATCCAGAGTGCCAACGACGCCGCAGTGGCGCTTGCGGACTACGTCGGCCACGGCGACCGTACGGCGTTCGTGGCGATGATGAACGCGAAGGCCCGAGAGCTCGGGCTCGAGCGCACGCACTTCATCCGGCCGGACGGTCTGGACGTCCCTGGTCATTACTCAACCGCAAGTGACGTGACGGCGCTCGCGCAGGCAGCGATGCGCAACCCGCGGATCAGGGCGGTCGTGCGGGTCCGAAACGACTCGATCGCGGGGGGGCGCCGGCTGCACACGTGGAACGACCTACTCGGTGTCTTCAAAGGGCTCTACGGCGTCAAGACCGGGCACACGGGCACGGCGGGCTGGTGCGAGGTCGCTGCGGTGCGCCGGAACGGCGTCACGCTCTACACGACCGTGCTCGGGAGCCCTACGCGTTCGCAGCGGAATACAGACCTGGCCTCGCTGCTGCGCTGGGGCATTTCGCGCTACCGCTCCGTGTGGCTGGTGCCGCGTGGGCACGTCTATCTCCAGGCGAGCGTCGGCTACGGGAAGGACTCGGTCCCGATCGTCGCCGCACGGCAGGTTGCGCGAGTCGTGCGCATCGACAAGCCGCTCGTCGAACGCATTGTCGCTTCGAGGGCGCTCGAGCTCCCGGTCGATCGAGGGCAGCGTGTTGGGGAAGTCCGCATTTACTCGGGACGTCGGCTCGTGGCACGACAGCCCTTGATTGCCGAGCGCTCCGTGGCCAAGCCTGGCTTCGGCGGCCGCGTCGGCTTCTATGCAGGCCGGACGTTCACTCACGTCAAGGACTGGTTCTCGTGATCGTCACCGTGACCCTGAACGCGGCAATCGACCGGACGCTGACGGTCCCGAACTTCCAGTTGGGTCAGCGCCACCGCGCAAGCCAGGGTCTCACGCTCGCCGGCGGGAAAGGCATCAACGTCGCACGCGCCCTCAAGCGGCTGGACGTCCCGGTGGTCGCGACCGGCCTGGCCGGCGGACGAACTGGAACGCGCATCGTCGAGGAGCTGACCTCCGAGGCGATCCTCAACGACTTCGTGCGGATCGCGGACGAATCGCGCACCTCGACCGCGGTCGTCGATCCGACGGCGGGGACGTACACGGAGATCAATGAGTGGGGACCTCATGTTGAGCCGGAGGAGCTCGCGATGCTGCTCGACAAGATCAGCTACCTCGCTCGCGGCGCGGACATGGTCGTGTTCGCGGGGACGCTGCCTCGGGGCGTCGACGACGCCTTCTACGCCGAGGCGATCCGCGATCTCAACCGGCGCAACGTGCCGGCGGTCCTGGACTCGGAAGGGCCGCCGTTGCGGCTTGGCGTCGAGGCCGAAGTGTTCCTCGTCACACCGAACCAGCGCGAGGCCGAGGGCCTCGTCGGCCAGGAGCTCGGGGACGACGAGGACTACACGATGGCGCTCGACCGGATCGCGGACATGGGCGCTCGCAACGTGCTCATCACCGCTGAGACCCGGAGCTTCGGACTCTTCCGCATCGAGCGGAAGCGGACGCTGTTCCGCGCGGACGCGCCGCTCGTGGAGCCCGTCTCTGCGGTCGGCTCGGGGGACGTCCTCCTCGCGGCCTTCCTCGCCGCGCGGGTCGCGGAGAGCTCGATCGAGGACTCGCTGAAGCGCGCCGTCGCCGCGGGTGCGGCCTCGACGCTCGAGGTCGGCGCCGGGCGCTTCGAGCCCCGGGAGGCCTCGCGGCTGCAGAGCTCGGTCCCCGTGCGGGTGCTCGAGCCGGTCGCGGGCTGATGTCTTGGCGGGGTGCTAGCGTGACGCGATGGGAGTCGAGCTTCAGGCGTCGACTCGACGACGCCGCATAGAGGTCGGCCGGGCTTCGCCCGGACGACCGTCTAAACCAGCGTGCCGTTGCCCGTGACATCCGAGTCGCGACACGAATTGTTGGACGCAGGTCACCTCGAGCGGCTCCTCGATCTCGACCGGAAATTCGGGAAAGAGGGGCTGACGTTCGACGACGTCCTGCTCGTCCCGGCCGAGTCGCGTGTCCTCCCGAACGAAGTCTCCACTGCGACCCAACTGACTCGCGGCATCAGGACCGAGATCCCGATTGTCTCCGCGGCGATGGACACGGTCACGGAGGCGCGGCTTGCGATCGCGCTGGCGCGCGAGGGCGGCATGGGCATCATCCATCGCAACCTGTCGATCGACGCGCAGATGGCGGAGGTCGACAAGGTGAAGCGCTCCGAGTCCGGGATGATCGTCGAGCCCGTCACCCTGCCACGGAACGCATTGGTCTCCGACGCGCTCGACCTGATGGCGACGTACCACATCTCCGGCGTGCCGATCACCGATGAGACGGGCACGCTCGTCGGGATCTTGACGAACCGCGATCTCCGTTTTGCGCCGGACGCATCGCAGCTGGTGTCTGCGTTGATGACCTCACGCGACCTGGTGACGGCTCCACTCGGGACGACGCTGGCGGAGGCGGAGGCGATCCTCCATCGCCACAAGATCGAGAAGCTGCCGGTCGTCGACTCGGAAGGACGGCTCAAGGGGCTGATCACCGTCAAGGACATCCAGAAGCGGATCGAGTTCCCGAAGGCGACGAAAGATGAGCAGGGACGGTTGCGCGTCGGCGCCGCGGTCGGTGTCGGCACGGACGCGTGGGAGCGCGCAAGCGCGCTCGTCGACGCGGGTGTCGACGTGCTGGTTGTCGACACGGCGCACGGGCATTCGGCATCCGTGCCCGAGATGGTGCGGCGGATCAAGTCGGAGCTCGACGTCGAGGTCGTTGCCGGAAACGTGGCGACAGCCGAGGCGACCGAGGTGCTGATCGACGCAGGCGCAGACGCGGTGAAGCTCGGGGTGGGGCCCGGCAGTATTTGTACGACGCGGGTGGTCGCCGGAGTGGGGGTTCCGCAGATCACCGCGATCTACGACGGTGCTTCGGTTGCGGCGCGTCACGGTGTCCCGCTGATCGCAGACGGCGGCATGACGTCGTCGGGCGACATCGCGAAGGCGATTGCCGCCGGCGCGGACTCCGTCATGGCCGGGTCGCTCCTGGCCGGAACCGACGAGAGCCCCGGTGACGTCGTTCTTCATCAGGGCGAACGGTTCAAGGAGTACCGGGGCATGGGCTCGCTCGGCGCAATGCGCGCGCGGGGTTCTTCCCGCGACCGTTACTTCCAGGGCGACGTCGAGGACGTCGAGAAGCTCGTGCCGGAGGGAATCGAAGGGCGTGTCCCGTACAAGGGGCCCGTCACGGCGATCCTGCACCAGCTCGTCGGCGGCGTGCGCCAGGCGATGGGCTATTGCGGCGCGGCGACGATCGAGGAGATGAAGAGTGCGCAGTTCGTCCGCATCACTGCCGCGGGCCTCCGCGAGAGTCATCCGCACGACGTGACGATCACGAAGGAGGCACCGAACTATCGCCGCTGAAGTCCTGCCGCTGCCTGAACGGCCCGCCGAGGAGCGGCCGGTGCTGGTGGTGGATCTCGGCGGGCAGTACGCGCAGCTGATCGCGCGGCGCGTACGCGAGTGCCGCGTGTACTCGGAGCTCGTCGGACACGGCGTGACGGCGGCTCAGGTGCGCGCGCGCAACCCGCACGCCCTGATCCTCAGCGGTGGGCCTGCATCGGTATATGCCGAAGGCGCCCCGCATGTCGATCCCGAGGTGTTCGCGCTCGGCATTCCGACACTCGGCATCTGCTACGGCGCGCAGCTGCTGGCTTTGGATCTCGGCGGCACGGTCGAGCGAACCGGTGCATCCGAGTTCGGCAAGACGGAGCTAACAGCTGTCGAGTCCGAGCTGTTCGCCGGCCTCCCGGAGGAGGAGACGGTCTGGATGTCGCATCGCGACACCGTCACGGCGCCTCCGCCCGGGGCGCGAGTCGTTGCGGCGTCACCCTCGACGCCGGTTGCGGCATTCGAGGATCCGGAGCGTCGTCTCTACGGCGTGCAGTTCCACCCGGAGGTCGTGCACACGCCGCACGGCACCGAGCTGCTGAAGAACTTCCTCTACAACGTTGCGGGCGCGCCGCCCGCATGGACGCCCGCTGCCGTGATCGAGGAGCAGGTGGAGCGGATCCGCGCGGCTGTCGGGCGCGAGCGCGTCCTCTGCGCCTTGTCGGGCGGCGTCGACTCCGCGGTCGCCGCTCTGCTCGTCCACAAGGCAATCGGCGATCAGCTCACGTGCGTATTCGTCGACCACGGCCTCTTGCGCGAGAACGAGGCGGAGCAGGTGGTGGAGACATTCGCCGGGCATTTCCAGGTTCCACTCGTCCACGTGCAGGCGCAGGATCGCTTCCTCTCACGGCTCACAGGTGTCGACGATCCGGAGGAGAAGCGCAAGATCGTCGGCGAGGAGTTCATCCGGGTCTTCGAAGAAGAGGCCGGAACACTCGGGGACATCCGCTTCCTTGTACAGGGGACGCTCTACTCCGACGTGATCGAGTCCGGCGGCGGTGAGGACGGAGTCGCCGCGATGATCAAGTCGCACCACAACGTGGGCGGGCTGCCCGCGGACATGCGAATGGATCTGGTGGAGCCGCTACGGCTGCTCTTCAAGGACGAGGTGCGCCGCGTCGGCGAAGAGCTGGGCATGCCGGAGCGGATGGTGTGGCGCCAACCGTTCCCCGGCCCCGGTCTTGCGATCCGCATCATCGGTGACGTCACGGAGGAGCGGCTCGCGATTCTCCGCTCGGCGGACGCGATCCTCCAGGAGGAAATCCGGCGCGCAGGGTTGTACCGCGAGCTGTGGCAGTCGTTCGCCGTGCTGCCGGCGATCCGCTCGGTCGGCGTGCAGGGCGACGAGCGCACCTACGCGTATCCGATCGTCATCCGCGCCGTCACCTCAGACGATGCGATGACCGCGGACTGGGCGCGTCTGCCGTACGACCTCTTGGAGACGATCTCGAGCCGAATCATCAACGAGATCCCCGGCGTGAATCGAGTTGCCCTCGACCTGAGCTCGAAACCCCCCGCCACGATCGAGTGGGAGTAGCGGACTCGTCTTCCGCGTGACTACGCCGGAACGTACCGGTGCCAGGCACGGGTACGAAACTGTGACGGCCACGATCGAGCAGGAGGAGCAGACTCGTCTTTCGCGTGACTAGTCGAGACAGTACCGGTGCCAGGCACGGGTACGAAACTGTGACGTTTGCGTGCCGGGCTAGCGCACCGCGAAACCGGAGAGACCCTCCGGTTCCTCCTCGGTCACCTCGACTGACTCGACCTGAGCGCCGCGCGGCCCGGCGCGGCTGAACGCGACCAGCCGTTCCACCGCATCCGCTTCTCCTTCGAACACGGCCTCGACTGCGCCGTCAGCACGATTCGCGACCCAGCCCGAGACGCCGTGACGCTGCGCCAGCCGGCGCGTCGAGTCGCGGAAGAACACGCCTTGCACCAACCCGCGCACGATCACACGCCGCCTGATCATGAGTGACCGACTCTAGGGCGTCCGGATCTTCGAGACCAGCTGCTGCTGGTGGTAGCCGGGGTTCTCGCCGCGGCCGTTGAACGTCTCGACGGACGCCGTGTAGGTGAACCCGCCCCGCGAGTCGATGCCGAAGTAGTCGCCGATGAAGCTCGCCGGATTGCAGATGCAGTCGAAACGCGGCGCCGACAGCTGTGGATCCGAGGTGTGCTCCGACAGGCGGATGTTGCGGCCGAGCGGCCGGAGCTTCGCGCCGTAGAACTGGATCGCCGTGTTGATGCAGTAGTTCTCGCGCCCGGAGGGCACGCGCGGGTCGAAGACCAAGCCCGCGACGGTCGCCTCGGGCGTGTCGCGTTCGGGGCACGCCAGCCGCCGGTCGTAGAAAGCGACTGCCACGGTCCCGCTGGGCGCGACGGCAAGGTTCGGTTGCAGCGCGTCGCCCGCGCCCGACGCGTCGTTCACCTGAATCGCCCGGGACCAATGTTTGCCGCCGTCCAACGAACCGCGGATGAACAGCTTCGTCGTGCTGACACCGGACTGCTCGTACGTGGCGTACAACGGGTAGAAGCGGCCGACCTTCCGCGGCCCGACCGCGAATGCTTCCCCGAATGCGGCCCGGAACGTCGTGTTCCGATACCCGTCGACATTGTGGCGGACGATCACCCGGCGTCGCGCCCAGGATCTGCCCCCGTCACGTGATGAGGTGAGCGACATCGTGAACGGCTCGTTGTTGGTACGGAAGCTCGCCGTTGCGAGCCAGACGGTCCCATCCGGCGCGACGCGTGGGAGCGAGCCGTTGTCGCCCACCCCTAGGGCCTGCGCCAGCACGAGCCGAGGGCGGGACCAGTTCGTGTGCGTTCCGTTTGCGTGCGCATCTGTATACGAGGCGTAGATGCGCAGGTCCCGGTCCTGGTTCCCGATCGCCCACGTGACATAGACGCGGCCGAAGTGCCGGCTCCGCCGATTGGTGTCGATCGCCATCCATTGCTTGTCGAAGGTCTCGCGACCGTTGAAGGGCGTCCGCTCGATCAGATCGAGTTGACCGCCGTGTGTCGTGTTCCAGGCCGCCGCGGTCGCCGCGCCGTGGGGGCGAACGGCGATCCCCAAGCCCGAGCGCGGCAAGGAGGGATTGACGTCCGGGGACAGGAAGACGTGCTGGCCGCTCGGCATGTACGAGAACTCGTACGGAAACACGACCGCATAGAAATTCCCCCACGGGTCGAACGCTCCGACGGGATCTGAATTGTCCGTCCAGCCTTCGTACCCTGGAATGTGGCCGAGTTGCGGCCAGGTCGCGCCGCCGTCGAACGACTCGAAGAAGCCGGTGAGGTGGTTGTAGCCCTCGCTGTTGACGATCCACTTGGTGATGCCGATCAGGTGTTGCGCGTTCGTCGGGTCGATGTGCAGATCCGATTCGGAAAAGTCCTTCGCACGAAGCGGTGGGTTAGAGACGTCCTGGGTCGGAAAGGGGCCGATGTCCTCCCCTGTCGTCGCAGTGCCGTTGCACAAGGTCGAGCCGGCGTCCGGATACCCCTGCGCGGGCGCGAGGCTGCCCGTGTAGTAGACCTCCGGCGCGTAACAGCTCACTCGTTGCGTGGTCGCCGCCACGCTGGTGACGCCGCGCTGCGCGTAGCTCGCCGCGAAGGTCGCCTCCGCCTGCAGGCCCTGAGGCGGCGCCGCGGCCGCAGCGGGTACGCAGACCCCCGCGCAAGCCGCAACGAGCGCGGCGGTCCCTCCTCTCACCCGCATGAGCATAGTGACGACCTAGAGGCGGAAAGGTTCGTGTCTCGCCGGCCTCAGAGAGCTCGAACCGATTTCCGGGCAGGGCTGCTACAGTTTCGCGCTGGCGGACGCCCAAAGTCCGCTTTTTTGTACGCCCGAGCCAGGCTGAACCCAGGCACGGGTTTTAGGATGTACGCCCGAGCCAGGCTGAACCCAGGCACGGGATTTCAAAATGAAGACTTACAACGCCAAATCGGGAGAGATCTCACGCCACTGGTACGTGGTGGACGCTGACGGGCAGACGCTCGGCCGGCTCGCGACCCGCATCGCCGACCAACTCCGCGGCAAAGGAAAGCCCGAGTACACGCCGCACGTGGACACCGGCGACTTCGTGATCGTCGTGAACGCCGAGAAGATCCATGTGACTGGCAACAAGCTCGACCAGAAGCGCTATTACCGGCACTCCGGCTATCCCGGCGGTCTCCGCAGCCGGACACTGCGCGAGCAGCTCGACCGCAGGCCCGAGGAGGTTCTGCGCGCCGCAGTAAAGGGCATGCTCCCGAAGAACCGGCTCGCTCGGCAGCAGATCACAAAGCTCAAGATCTACGCGGGACCCGAGCATCCGCACGGGCCGCAGGCGCCGCAGCCGTTGAAGTGGGAGGACAGATGAGTCAGCTCGCACAGTACCGTGGTACGGGCAAGCGGAAGACTTCCGTCGCCCGCGTGATCCTGAGACCCGGCGACGGGAACACGTGGTTCAACGGCCGCACGATCGAGGACTACTTTCCGCGCGCCGCGCACCGAACTTCCGCGCTGGCGCCGTTGCAGATCGCAGGGGTCGCCGGGACCTTTGACATCCGTGTCCGCGTTCACGGCGGCGGCCCGAGCGGACAGGCAGGCGCAGTTCGTCACGGCATCGCCCGCGCGCTCGTCGAGGCCGATCCCGAGTTGCGTATCCCGCTCAAGCGGGCCGGCTTCCTGACTCGCGACGCTCGTATCGTCGAGCGCAAAAAGGCGGGCCTGCACAAGGCGCGCAAGGCGCCGCAGTTCAGCAAGCGGTAGTGCAACGCCAATACTTCGGCACGGACGGGGTCCGTGGCGTGGTCGGCAAGGACATCACCCCGGAGCTCGTTGAACGTCTCGGCCGTGCCGCGACACTTTGGTCCGGTCGCGGCCGGATCTTCATCGGACGTGACACCCGCGCGTCCGGACCCGAGTTGGAGGGCGCACTCGCTCGTGGGATTGCCTCCGTGGGCGGCAACGCGGTCGTCGCGGGCGTGCTCCCGACCCCTGCCGTCGCACTGTTGACCCTCGACCTTGGGTGCGTCATCACCGCATCGCACAACCCTCCCGAGTACAACGGCGTGAAGTTCTTCGATCGCGACGGCCAGAAGCTGTCCGACACGCAGGAGGAAGAGATCGAGGCGCTGCTTGACGAGCCGGCCACAGGGGGCGGCGAGATCGACGAGGTCGGTGTCGCGACGGACAGCTACCTGGAGCACGTCGTCGAGCGATTCGGCTCCGACCTCACCGGCTTGAGGATCGGTGTCGATTGCGCCAACGGCGCATACTCCGGGCTCGCTCCGCAGGCCTTCACGCAGCTCGGCGCGCAGGTCACGCCAATCGGCGACGAGCCCGATGGGACGAACATCAACGTCGGCTGCGGCGCGACCGACCTGCGGGCGCTGCAGCGCGCCGTCACCGAGCTGGGGCTCGACCTCGGCGTCGCCTTCGACGGTGACGGCGATCGCATGCTGGCCGTCGACGGGAACGGCGACGTCGTCGACGGCGATCAGATCCTCGCCGTGCTCGCGCTCGACCGCAAGGTCGACCTGGTCGCGGTAACGCTGATGGCGAACATGGGCCTGCATCGGCTCATGGCCGAGAACGGCGTGCGCGTCGTCACGACCGACGTCGGTGACCGTTACGTTCTCGAGGCTCTGCGCCGAGAGGGAGGGATTCTCGGCGGCGAACAGTCCGGGCACCTGATCTGGCTGGAGGGACATGTGACCGGGGATGGTCTGGTTGCAGCGCTGCTGCTCTGCAGCGCTTTGCACGGCCGCCCGCTCGCGGAAGTCGCTGCCGTCATGCCCCGCTTTCCGCAGGCGAAGGAAAACGTCTCCGTCGAGAACCGTGGGCGCCTCAATCCCGCGATCGAGGAGGAGGTTGCGCGGCTCAACGCGGAGCTCGGGGACCGCGGCCGGGTGCTGGTGAGACCGTCGGGCACGGAGCCGGTCATCCGGGTGCTGGCGGAGGCAGAAAGCGGCCCGGAGGCCGAAACCCTCTGTGCTACGATCGCGGCTCTCGTGCGACGAGAGCTCGGCTGACCGTCTCAACGAAGGGACGGATGCTCAGCCGGGCTTTTGGCGTTTTCGAGAGCCCGTTTCGGAAAGACCGCGATCTGCAGCATTTCGATCCACCTCTGAACGCACGGGGCGGCAACTGAGAGGAGCTTCGGGTGTGCGGGATCATCGGGTACGTCGGTAGCCGGGCTGCGAAGGAGCTGCTACTCCACGGCCTCGAGCGCCTCGAGTACCGCGGCTACGACTCGGCGGGCATCGCGCTGCGCGAGGTCGGCAGCCTCGAATACGTGCGCGCGGTTGGCAACCTCCAGTTCCTGAAAGATGCCGCCGGCCCGAACGGCTCCAGATCGAATCACGGTCTCGGACACACGCGCTGGGCGACCCACGGCGCCGTCAACGAGCAGAACGCGCACCCACTGACGGGGTGCGAGGACGGCCGGCTCGCGATTGTGCTGAACGGAATCATCGAGAACTATCGTGAGCTCAAGGAATCGCTCGAAGCCGACGGCCATCGGTTCAGCTCCGAGACTGATGCGGAAGTGGTCGTGCACCTGATCGAGCACGCCTACAAAGGCGATCTCCTGGAGGCCGTGCGCGCCGTGTATCGCCTGCTCGAGGGACACTTCGCCTTCGTCGTGATCCATCACGACCATCCTGATCTCCTCGTGGGCGCCCGCCGTCAATGCCCGCTCGTCGTCGGCGTCGGGGAAGGCGAGATGTTTTTGGCGTCGTCGATTGCAGCGTTCCTCAAGGAGACGCGCAAGGTTCAGCTGATCGAGGACGGCGAGGTTGTTGCGATCACGCCCGAGGGCGCGCGGTTCTTCACGGACGAGGGCGAGGTCGAGCACAAGGAAGTCGAGCCAATCGACTGGGACGACGAGAGCGCCGTCAAGGGCGGCTACGAGACGTTCATGCTCAAGGAAATCTACGAGCAGCCGGAGGCGGTGCGCGAGACGATCGGCGACCGTGCGCGCCGCGGGAAGCTCGTGTTGGAAGGGATTGGGCTCAACGAGCTGGAGATCCAGAACCTGCGCCGGATCGTGATCGTCGCGTGCGGCACCGCGTACCACGCCGCCGTCACCGGGCGATACATCATCGAGGAGTGGGCGCGAGTTCCAGTCGAGCCCGACATCGCGAGCGAGTGGCGCTACCGCAACCCCGTGCTGTCGAAGGACACGCTCGTGATCGGGATCACGCAGTCCGGCGAGACGGCCGACACCATCGCCGCTATGCGCCTCGCCCGGGAGCAAGGCGCGCGGACGCTCGCGATCACCAACCAGCTCGGCACGCAGATCACGCGTGAGGTCGACGCGGTCCTTTACACGCGCGCAGGGCTCGAGGTCAGCGTTGCCGCGACCAAGACTTTCACGGCACAGGTCGCACTGCTGTCGCTGATCGCGCTCAAGCTCGCGCAGATCCGGCGCACATTGCCTGCCGAGGAGATCGAGTACATCCTCGAGGAGCTCTTCGACCTGCCCGAGAAGATGGAGCGCTTCCTGGACGCCGACCATCCCATCGAGGAGATCGCGCAACGGCACTACAACAAGCCGTTCTTCCTCTACCTCGGGCGACATATTGGTTTGCCCGTCGCCCTCGAAGGGGCGCTGAAGTTGAAAGAGATCTCCTACATCCCGACCGAGGCTTACTCGGCCGGGGAGATGAAGCACGGCCCGATCGCACTCCTCGACTCCGAGACGCCGGTCGTCTGCATCGCCATCGATCAGAAGGTGGTCTACGAGAAGGTCGTCTCGAACATCCAGGAGGTGAGGGCGCGCGGCGCACAGGTGATCGCGATCGCGACCGACGGGAACGAGGACATCCAGCACCATGCAGACGACGTGATTTACATCCCTCGCACGCCGGCCTTTCTGCAGGCAGTGCTTGCGGTGCTGCCGCTGCAGTTGCTCGCTTATCGCATCGCACGACTGCGCGGGCTGAACGTCGACCAGCCGCGCAACCTGGCGAAGACCGTCACGGTCGAGTAGCTAAGTCTCGGCCTGCTCCAGCTCCACTTCAGCGCGTCGCACCAGCTCGTTCGCCTGAGCGGCTCTTTGGCGCGCGTCGGCCAGGCTCGCCTCGGCGCGCGTTGCGGCGCGCTCTGCCTTCGCAGCTTCTCGTTTCGCCTTCGTGACACCATCGCGCAGCTTGCGGAGGCGCTCCTGTCGTCGGCGTTGCGCTACCGGCGAGGGCACCTTCGGCGGCCTGGTCTCCGGGTTTGCTTTGGACGGGATCTCGATCCCTGCGAAGGCGCCGAAGCCGGTCGCTTCGAGCTCCTCGCTCAGCCGGCCTTGTTCGAGCAGTCCGCGTCCGGCCGGGTCGACGGCCGCCGCGCGGAGCGTGCCTGCGATGCGTTTCGGGTCGGCGGAATGTCCGGCTTCCTGCAGAAGCCCTTCGCCTCGCTGCGTCAGGTTGCGCAGAAGCTTGCGTTCTTCGGCCGTAGCCGTTCGCAGTTCCTGGCTCTTACCACGGAGGGCCGCCTGCTGCGCAGCCCGTAGCCGGTCTCCGGCATCGAAGAGCGCTCGAATCTCATCGGGGTGGCGCCGCGCAAGCTGGTTGACGGCCCACACCGGGACAGTCGGCTTACGCAGCTGCTTGACGCGTGCGGCGGCGTCGACCTGGCCTGCCTGCTTCAACCGCTGCGCGAGGTCGTTGCGCGCGCGGGTGAAGTCCGCCGGGAGCAGGGCGTACAGGCTGTCGAGCTCGGCTTCGAGCTCGGGTACGACGGCCAGCGGTTTGGGCACCGCCGCGTTGTAGCAATCCTGTGCGCGCTACGAAACGGCTGTGTCGCCGGGGCGCGGCTCGATCACGCCTGTTTCGGGCGGACCAACCGGCAAGAGCGGTCTCTGCACCCGCAGGTAGAGCGTGTCGTAGACGAGCGCGGCCAGCGCAGCGCCGACGAAGGGACCGGCGTACCAGACCCACGCGTCGGTCCAGTGGCGTGACAGCAACTCGGGCCCGAACGCGCGGGCGGGGTTCATCGCCGCGCCCGTCATTGGGCCACCCACCAAGACGTCCATCGTGATCGTGAGGCCGATTGCGAGCCCGGCGATCGACTTGAAGGTGCCGCCCGGGTCGGCGGCGGTGGCGAAGATGACCCAGACGAGGAAGAACGTCAGGACGAGCTCGATTACGAGCCCCTGCCAGACGCTGACGCCGCTCGAGAGGCCCGGAGCACCGAGATGCGTGATCCGCCGTGCGCTTTCGGGATAGAGCCAGCGCAGCAGGGCGGCGGCGGCCGCGGCTCCCGCGAACTGCATGCTCCAGTAGACGACCGCGAGCGACGGCGCGATGCGGCGGGTAACGAGGAACCCGAGCGTGACGGCGGGGTTGAAGTGCCCTCCGGAGATGTGCCCGACTGCGGAGACCATCACGGCGATCGCGAGCCCGTTCGCCAACGCGACCCCCACGAGGGTCAGCCCGCTGTAGACGTCGATCGCCGGCGCACTGGTCAGTGCCGGCGCGAGCGCTTTGGCAATCGTGATGACCGACCCAGCGCCGGCGAAGATGAGCGTGAAGGTGCCGACGAACTCGGCAACGCCACGCCGGAGCGGCTCGTGGTCCATCGCGGAGGAAGGTACGCAGCGGGTCGGACGACGTGGTTACGCGGCTTTGACGGGGCGGTCGTCGACGCGGCCCGCTCGGACCGCCGCAAGCGCGGCGTCGAGCTTCCCGAAGATCGCGAAGGTGCGGCCGAGACGGGTCAGTTCCAGGATCTGATGAACATGGGTGTACTGCCGATCGGGAAGCAGGAGGGCAAAACCGAGGGATGACCGCTTGGCGCGCAGGCGTGCTCCGAGGAGGACGCTCAGCGTCGTCGAGTCGATGAACTCGGCCTCGCGAAGGTCGACCACGATCCGCAGGCCCTCGTCCAGGAGCGCGGCCAGCTCGCTCTTCAGGCGCTCGGCTGAGTACGCGTCGTGCTCCCCGGCGAGGGCAACGACGGCAGCCGGCGGCTCCCGCCTAGCTAGGGTGACGGAGATCGGCGCCATTACTTTCAAACAGTAAACGCGAGACCGGCCCAACTAGGTACGGGTGGACCTCAGTCGTCGAGGTCGCGCCGGAGCCGCTTCGTCCGCGAGCGCCTCTGTTTCTCGTCCAGCCTGCGGCGGCGGGAGGCCTCCGTCGGCTTCGTGGGCACCCGGCGCCGCTCCACCTTGAGGGCTCGCCGGAGCTGTTCGACGATCCGCTCGATCGCGAGCTCGCGGTTCCGCAACTGGCTCCGCTCGTCCTGTGCCACGGCGCGCAGCACGGGTCCTGCACGCGCGACGACGCGCCGCTTCTGGGTATCGGTCAGCGCGTTCGAGGCCTCCACGTCGAAAACCGCTTCGACCCGCGTCTCGGATTTCTGTGCGTGTTGTCCCCCGGGCCCGCTCGAACGCGAGAAGCGGAGCTGCACCTCAACGAGCGGCAGAACGACCGAACGGGTCACGCGAATAGACTCGCCGTCCATGGCCGCAATTCTGCTGGACGTCGATGGAGTCTTCCACGTCTCGGGCGAACCGATCGCCGGCGGGGGCGACGCCGTGCGGCGGCTTCGTGCCAACGGGCACAGGATTCGCTTCGTCACGAACAGCACGACGAAGAGCCGTACGGTTCTGGCCGAGGAGCTGCGCGCGATGGGGATCGAGCTCGACGACGAGGAGTTGCAGACAACCCCACGCGCGGCGGCCCAGGCGCTGGCAGGCCGCCGAGTCCTCGCGCTGACGATGCACGCGATCGTGGGCGAGCTGGAAGGAATCGAGCTCGTCGGCGAGGACGCGGAGGCGGTTCTGATCGGCGGGGCCGACGAGACCCCCGAAAGCAATCTCGTCTTCAGCTACATGAACCTGGCCCGCGCGTTTCACGAGCTCGAGGCCGGCGCTCAGCTCTACTCGCTGCACAAGAACCGGTGGTGGCAGACCAAGCATGGGCCACTTCTGGACGCCGGCGCGTTCGTCGCCGGGCTCGAGTACGCCGCCGACACGGAGGCGATCGTGCTCGGCAAGCCGTCGACTGCCTACTTCGAGGCGGCGTTGACGGCACTCGACGCCGAACCGAGCCTCACGTGGATGGTCGGAGACGACATCGAGGCCGACGTCGGCGGCGCGCAAGCGCACGGCATGAAGACCGTCCTCGTCCGCACGGGGAAGTTCAGGCCCGACGCCGTGGAGCTGAACCGAGCGAAGCCCGACGGGATCATCTCTTCGATCGCGCAGCTGCCCGACTGGCTCGAGGAACATTTGTGACCGTCGGCGTCGACCTGATCGAGATCGAGCGCGTGCGCCGCGCGCTCGACCGCTATCCGCGCTTCCGCGAGCGTTGCTTCACCGAGGCGGAGCGCGCGTACTGTGAATCGCGCGCGAACCCTGCCCAGAGCTACGCCGGCAGGTTCGCCGGCAAGGAGGCGGTGGGGAAGGCACTTGGTTTCGGTGTCGCGCGCGCATTTGCCTGGCGTGACATCGAGATCGCCGGGCGGCCGAAGCCGTCGGTGCGCCTCAGCGGCCGGCTCGCGGCGTGGGCGGAGAAGATGGGCGCCGGCTCGATCGACCTGTCGATGACGCACTCGCGCGAATTGGCCAACGCGGTGGCTGTCGTCGACCGCACCTGATGTTCGACCCGCTCTACACGGCGGACGAGATGCGTGCCGCCGAGCAGGGCCACGACGTCGAGGTATTGATGGAGCGGGCGGGGCGCGCGGTTGCAGAGGCCGTCCTCCGCCGCTATCCCGAAGCGCGCCGGATCGCAGCGGTGTGCGGCAAGGGTGCAAACGGCGGCGACGGGAGGATTGCGCTGCGCGTCCTCACCGAGTCGGGACGTGAGACGGGCACGGACCTCGACGGCGATCCCGACGTTGTCATCGACGCACTGTTCGGGACCGGGTTCCGCGGTGAGCCACGCCCGGACGCAGCAGCGCTGATCGAGCGCATCAACGGCGCGGGCGTTCCCGTCGTTGCAGTGGATGTCCCATCCGGTGTCGACTCGTCGACGGGAGAGGTCCCGGGCGCCGCCGTGCGCGCGGAGCTCACCGTGACCATGCACGGGTGCAAGGTCGGGCTCGTCGTCGCTCCCGGTCGCTTCCACGCCGGGGAGGTCGAGGTGGCGGACATCGGGCTCGAGCAGGCCGACACGGAGCATCGCGTTGTGACCGAAGAGATCCTCCGGCTCGTGCCGCGCAGGAGCGAGGGCGACACGAAGTACACCTCAGGATCCGTGCTGGTCGTCGGCGGCTCGCCGGGGATGACCGGTGCCGTCTGTCTGGCCGCCGAGGCGGCTTTCCGCGCCGATGCGGGCTACGTGGCGGTCGCGGTGCCCGAAGCTTCATTGCCGGTCATCGAGACGCTGCTGGTCGAGGCGGTCAAGGCGTCGCGCGAACGGGTGGATGAGCTGGCAAAGCGGGCGTCGGCCTTCGCCGTCGGGCCGGGGCTGGGTCGCCGCGACGAGGAGCGCGCGCTCGCAGGCCGGCTGCTTGCGGATGTGGCGCTGCCTGCAGTCGTCGACGCGGACGCACTCTTCGAGCTCGAGGCGGCCGACTGGCCCGCTCCTCGCGTCCTGACTCCGCATTCCGGCGAGCTCGGGCGCTTGCTCAGCGAGGAATCGGCCTGGGTGGACGAGCACCGCCTCGAAGCGGTGCAGCGCGCGGTCGACCGTTACCGCTGCGTCGTCTTGCTCAAAGGCCCGGGGACGCTCGTCGCCGCGCCCGGAGAAGGCGTGCTGGTATGCGATGCAGGCACGCCCGCGCTGGCTACGGCCGGAACCGGCGACGTGCTCACCGGCGTGATCGCGTCGTTCCTGGCGAAAGGAATGGACGCGCGCCTCGCCGCCGCCGCCGGCGCGGTTGCGCACGGCCGCGCGGCCGAGCTCGCGCCGCACCAGGTCGGCCTGGTCGCGTCCGACGTGATCGACTCCCTACCTCTCGCACTGAGTTAGTGCCCCTACCAGCAATAGACAACGGTCGTACCGGCGAAGCCGGCACGACCTCCTATGGTCGGCATCGCGAGCGATGCCTTGGTGCCGGCCTCTGGCCCGCGATCACGCGGCGCCAGAGTCCACCCTCGTCCTTAGCAAGGCAGACCAGCCTTGCTGCGGTCGAGTGCGGCCTCTGGACGCTTCTATGTTGTCAAGTGCTCGTGAGCGCGGCGTTCGTGATGAGGAGCCGGTAGTAGTGGCGGGCGAGTTGGCGCTTGATGCAGCGCATTGCTTCTCGCTTGCTTTTGCCACGTGCGAGCAGGCGGTCGCGGTAGGCGCGTGTTTCGGGGTGGCAGCGCAGGCGGGTGTGGGCGATCACGTGCAGGGCGGCGTTGAGCTGTCGGTCGCCGCCGCGGTTGAGCCGGTGGCGGCGGCTGGGGCCGCTGGAGGCTTCGACGGGGCTGGTGCCGGCGAGCGCGGCGAAGGAAGCCTCGTTTCGCATCCGCTTGGGATCGCCGCTGGAGACGACGAGCTGGGCGGCGCAGATGGGTCCGACGCCGCATTCGCCGAGCAGGTCGGGGACGAGTGTGGAGACGATTCGCTCGAGCTCGGACTCGAGCTGTGCGAGCTCGCGCGTGAGCAGTCGTGCGCGAGCGGCGAGCCGGTTCAGGACCGAGACGAGGACGCGCTCGCTCTCGTCTCGCGGGCGCAGCCGCGCGCAGCGCTGGGCGAGTTTGTCGCCCTTGAGCGCGTCAAGGCGCTCCCGCAGCCGGGCAGGGGCTGTCAGCAGGACGGCGTGCACCTGGTTGAGCGCGGCGGTGCGTGCGCGAACGGCGCTGCGGCGCTCGAGCAGGAGCAGGCGCAGATCCTCCCGGGCGGGGCCGCCGCCGCGCAACGCGTTCAGCCCCTGGCCGCTGAGCAGCCGTTCGGCCGCGCGCGCGGCGTCGATCAGGTCGTTCTTGCCGCGCCGGCGTTCGCGTCGCGGCCGCTCGACCTCGCAGACGGGCAGTCCGACGGCGACGAGCAGGCTGGCGAGACCGGCCCCGTAGCTGCCGGTCCCCTCGAGCGCGAAGGCGGGCTCGCCCAGCTCGCTCGCCCAGGCGAGCAACTGCGCGTAGCCGGCGCTCGTCGCCTCGACCTCGCAGCTTGCGAGCTGTACGCCAACCCGATCGAGCGCCACTGCGGTGTGAGTCCGCTTGTGCGTGTCGACCCCAATTGCGACCGTCCACTCCATCGCTTAGCCTCCTTGTCAGTAGGAACGCGCGGCCGGCACGGGACAGGGCTGTGTCCAGCGAAGGCGCAGGCTTCTATCAGGTCACCGGCCGGCCGCGTGGAACGGGGCGGGAGACAGGTCCAGAGAAAGGCACGTAGGCCAGCTTGGTGTCGGGTCATCCCGCCGACGCTCCACTCTCAACAGCCGACCGGACAGCAGCCGGCGTCAGCCCACGCTACACAGCTTGGTGCTCGCGACCGAGAGACTCGGCAGCATCACCGGCAGGAACACTAGTGCACCGCTCCGAGATCACGATCGACCTTGGCGCATTGCGACGCAACGTCCGCACGCTGCTGCGGGCGCTCGGCGGTACCCGGCTCTGGGCGGTCGTCAAGGCAGACGGTTACGGGCACGGCGCGACCGACGTCGCCGGTGCCGCACTCGGCGCGGGTGCGACGGCGCTCTGCGTCGCGACCGTCCCCGAAGGTCTCGCCTTACGCAACGAGTACCGCACCGAGCGGATCATCGTCATGGGCCCCGCCGGCTCGAACCGCGAGGTCGCGCTGGCCCGCGACGCCGGGCTCGAGCTCGTGATCGCCGACGGTGAGATACCGGAGGGCGTGCGCGTGCACCTGAAACTCGACACCGGGATGGGCCGCTACGGCCTGTCCGAGCTACCGTCGCCGCAGGCCGAGGTCGTGGGATTGATGACGCACCTGGCGACTGCCGACAGCGACGTTGCGTTTGCCCGCGCGCAGCTCGAGCGGTTCCAGGTTGCGACGGAGCAGTACAGCCACCTCACGCGGCATGCGGCGAACAGCGCCGCCGCGCTGCGACTGCCGGAATCACACTTCGACGCGGCACGCTGCGGGATCGCGATGTACGGATTGTCGCCGTTCAACTCGGATCCCCAGGAAGACGGGCTCGAGCCCGTTCTCTCGTGGCAGTCGACGCTCGCGCAGGTGAAGCGGCTCGAGCCGGGGCAGAGCACCGGTTACGGCAGACGCTTCGTCGCGAAGGCTCCTACCTGGATCGGCATCGTGCCGGTTGGCTACGGAGACGGTTTCCGCCGTGACCTGACGGGCGCCGAGGTGCGGGTCGCGGGCGAGCCCAGGCCTGTTGTCGGGACCGTGTCGATGGACTCGTTCGCGGTCGAGCTCGATCGGGAGCTGCCCGTCGGCGCGCCGGTCGTGTTGCTCGGGCACGGCGTGCTCGCCGAGGCGCACGCGCGCCTCGCGGAGACGATCAACTACGAGCTCGTGTGTGGGATCCAGTCTGACGCCTTGCGTGCGCGGCGCACGGTGATCGATGCCTGAGTCGGGGTCGAATATTGATGACGTGCGCGCACGCTTCGGCGCGACGGCCGAGCGTGTTGCGGAACATGCACAGGAGCAGATCGAAACCGTCCGCGAGCAGCTCCGCTCCTTCGTTCAGCCGAGCCGAGGCGACCGCGCGATCGACTCGGGTACCGGTGCGGGCACGCTCGCGCTTGCACTGTCGCCGCTCGTCCGCGAGGTCGTGGGCGTCGACATCGTCCCTGAGTTGCTCGAGTTGGCCCGCAAGGGCGCGCCGGAGAACGTCACCTTCGTCGAGGGAGACGCGACGAAGCTTCCGTTCGAGACGGGCTCGTTCGATCTCGCCTGCTCACGGCGGACGTTGCATCACATAGCGCATCCAGAGCCGGCAATCGCAGAACTGGCCCGCGTCACTGTGCCCGGCGGGCACGTCTATGTCGACGACCAGATCGCGCCCGTGGACCCGCTCGCCGCGCTTGATCTCGACCGCTTCGAGCGTGCACGCGATCCATCGCACACCCGGACGCTTCCGGACGTCGACTTCAGGCAACTCTTCGAAGCCAACGACCTCGTCCTGATTCGCACCCGCTTCCAGACGCACCGGCGCGAGCTCGACTACTACCTCGACCTTGCCGGGTGCGAGGGCGACGCGCGCGAGCGGGCGCGGCAGCTCTCGCCGGGCGGGCCCGAAGCCTATGTGGCCGAGAGCGGCTGGTATCTCCTGCGCAAACCGGCTTAGGAGTTCCTGCGGTAACCGGCGCGGGAGAGGAGGCGCGCGACCAGCCCGGGCGCGAGCGCCTGCGCGACCGCTCCGACTCGATACCACCGCGGCACGAAGGTCTCCCGCTTGTCGCGCTTGATCACCCTGAGCACATGCTGCGCCACGTGCTCCGGGCCGACCACGAGTCGCCGAATCAGCGCACTGCGCAACGCTGACGCCTGCGGGAATCCTTCCGTCTCCACCAGGCCCGGGTTGACAGTGTGGACGTGGATCCCTCGCCCGCGCAGCTCCGCTGCAGTGGCACGGGAGAAGGCAAGCTGCGCATGCTTGGACGCCGAGTAGGGGCCCGAGGGGGGAAACGCGACGGTGCCGGCGACCGAGACGATGTTCACGACGTCGGAGCGTCCCGCCGCTTCGAGCCCGGGTAGGAACGCGCGTAGGGACCACACGCTGCCCAGGTAGTTCACGCGCAAGAGCTCCTCGAGTCGTTCAGGATCGATCGCGGTGAACGCCGCCCGGCCCGGGATCCCCGCGTTGTTCACGAGCAGGTGAATCTGCGGCTGGCGGGTCAAGACGGAAGCGGCCACGCGCTCGACGTCGTCACGTCGTCCGACATCGCATCGCTCGTACTCGGCCCCGAGCTCCGAGGCGAGTGCCCGCAGCCGGTCCTCGCGGCGGGCGAGCAGCACCACGTGCCAGCCCTCTCCGGCGAGTGCGCGGGCCATCGCCTCGCCGATGCCGCTCGACGCGCCGGTGACGACCGCTACGCGGTCCTGCGCTACCGGCAGACCTTCACGTGTCGTGTCGCCGCGAGCGTGCGCCCGCCTGCATCCGTCTCGACGGCTCGCAGCTCGTGCCTCCCGGCCGAAGCAAGGCGCGTCGTCCACGAGCCTGAGAAGAGATCGGCCGCCCCGTTCCGGTCGATGTCGATCTGCTTGCCGTCGACGAAGAAGCGCACCGATCGCACCCGCTTCGTGGAACTTGCGACAACCAGCAGCCCGGCCGTTCTTCCGACGCACTGATTCTCGACGGGGGAGACCCACGTCAACGCGGGGCCTGAGACGCCGGTGATCCCGACCGGCCTGAAGGCGGTGTTCGGAAGGATGTCGTCGCCGACCGAATTGACGTTCTTGGACTCCTGGTAATCGGCAGCGCTGAGAATGGCGCGAGTGCGACCCTTCGGAATCGCGGAGGCCTGCTGCGGCAGTGGGAAGATCGCGATTCCCGAGGCCGGGTCATAAAGCACCGCGCCGACGAGCACACCTCGGTACGCGATCACGAGGGACAGAGGGTCGACACCGGCGCCCTTGTCGATCACCCTCGCAACGATCGTCGGACGGCCGGCGGTGACGCGCTTCGTGACCAGCCGGATGCGCGGTGGGCGAACGTCGTTTACCCACGAGCGGAGCACGTAGCTGCCGGGATAGGACTGATGCGTGAAGTCGTCCGAGCCGGAGTCGACCGAGACGAAGAAGCGCTGCACCTTCGGGAACGACGCTCCCGCCGCGCCGATGTCGATGCTGAAGTCGAACATCAGCTCATTGACGTTGATCGGGGTTCCCGCGTACCCCTGCACGTCGCGCTCGTTGGGAGAGCCGAGGAACCAGGGGTCGACGATCGACCCGGCGCTCGACCCCTCGATTGCCACGCCGAGGTTGGCGACGGGCTTGTCGATTCTCGTGACGTAGAGCGTCTCCGTGCCGGTCTGGTTCATCGGGGCGCCCACGTAGTCCGGCGGAGGGCTGAACGGTGCAGCCGGGCAGCAGTAGGTGGAGACGCGGTTTGGTCCATTCATCGTGTCGCCGAGCTGGAAGCGTTCGAGCCGCTTCGGCTGCAGCAGTCCGAGCTGGGGCCTGCCGACGAAGAACTCGTAGGGAATCTTGCGCGTGACCTCGCCGCGCCGCAACACGATGAATCCGTAGTCCTCGCCGGCTGCAGCGTCGGCGCTGCCCCGCGCCACCGCGGCCAGGTCTGCCTCGCCGCCGGGCGGGACGAAGAGCGCCGGCGGTACGTCGAGCGACGCACCGTTCGATGTCGATTGCGGCACGAGCTGCACTTTCCACGTGCCCGCGCCGTCCCCAGCGTCGGTGACGCGAACGACCAGCGCTCTGCTGTCGCTGCGAAGGTTGACGTTGAGATCCTGAAACGAGAGCGTCGCCGGCTCCGTGAACAAGAGCGGTCGGTTCGCACGCGGGAGATCGACCAGCCCTCCTCCCTCGAGCGTCACGGGAGCTTCCTGGGTGCGCGCAGTGTCTGCCCAAGCGGCGCCCGCCGTCGACACGAGCGCGGACTTGACCTGCTGCGGTGACCACCCGCGGTGAAGCTGGATGAGCAGCGCTGCAGCTCCCGAGACGTGTGGGGCGGCCATGCTGGTGCCGTCGAAGACAGCGAAGGGCGAGCCCCCGCTGAACTCCGGGAGGGTGGAGGAAAGGATCTGGCCTCCAGGAGCGGACACATCCGGCTTGAGCAGGTGTTCGAAAGCGGTCGGTCCCCCCGACGAGAAGCTCGTGACTACGCCGCTGCGGCCCGTCTCGACGCGCTGGATTGCGTTGCCGATCGTCACTTCGGCCGCACCGCCCGTCGTCTCGAGATACGTGCGCAGCTCGGCGCCGTCGAGGTCGGAGATCATTCCTGCCGGCAGCGGCAGCTCGATTGGAACCGCATCGGGTCCGCCGGCGCGGTTGTCGACGAGCACGAGCGCGGTCGCGCCCGCGACCGCAGCTCGGATCGCCTTCGAGATAAACGTGCAGTGTCCGCGGGACAGGAGTGCGATGTCGCCGTTCAGCGAGCCCGGGCGCAGCGAGGACTTCGCGGCGTTGTTCGTATCGTCGTCGGGGCCGCAGAGACGCCGGTCCACCGGCCCGCCGTTCGTTCCGGAGAGCGCACCGACGTCGACCAGCCGGTGGGCGCTGAGCGCGTACGCGCCCGGGAACCGAGCGCCCCCGGCGCCGGCGATTGCGATGCTCTTGAGCTCGTCGGGCGCACCGGCCGAGCGCACGGAGAGCGTCGGTGCGAAGACGTGGGTGTTCGACACCGCAGCGACCGTGATCGCCTCGGGCGCCGATCCCGGCGAACCGACCGAGCCCATGCCGAACCGGTCGCGATCGTTTCCGGCCGAGATCACCGGCACGACGCCTGCAGCCGTCACGTTGCGAATGACCTCGATCATCGCGTCGTTTGCGGGCTCAGTCTCGGCGCCGCCACCGGAGAAGTTGATCACATCCATGCCGTCGCGCACGGCGAACTCGAACGCCGCGGCGATCTCGGGCGTGTTGGCGACTTGGCCGATCGGCGTGGGCACGTTGAAGACCCGGTAGTTGCCGATCCACGCGCGCGGCGCGACGCCCGACAGCCCACACGTGGGCGGATGGTCGCGGCCGCCCGGCGAACACGTTCCGGAATCGCCGGCGGCGATGCCTGCGACGTGGGTCGCGTGGAACGACGCCTCACGGTCGATCGGCAACCGACCCGACCGGCCCGAGTTCGGCCCAGGGAACGCTCGCGCGACGATCACCTTCGGCGTCGTCCACTTCCGGCCGCCCTTGGGGAAGCCCGCCGGGTAGGAGTAGCCGGCTGGATTCAAGAACGGGTTCGTGTTGTCGACACCGTCGTCGACGATGCCGATCTTGATCCCATCGCCCTTCGCATCGGTGAGCGTTTGTAGCTCGGTTGCGCCGATCACCGAAGAGCTGGTGTCGGTCGCGAGGTGATAGCGGACGCTGGGGTAGATCTTTTGCACGAAGCCCAGGCGCGCCAGTACGGGGAGCTTCGCTACGGGCAGGGAGACCGTGAAGCCGTCGAGCACGACCTCGTAGCGCCGGCCGATTCGCGCTTGCGGGATTGCGCGCAGGAGCCGTGCCACCGCGACGCGCTGCGCGGCCGAAAGTTGGACGAGGTAGCGGCGGGAAGCAGCGCTTGCCACGTCCAGCCTTCGGTTGCCACCGTGTGCCGACAGCCCTCGACCCTGCGCGGACGCGAGGGCGGGGAGGGGCAGGCCGACGATCACGCGGACACGGCCGGAGGCCTGGTTCCTCGGAATGGTGAGCGTGCCGGCCCGAACGCGGGGAAGGTTCAGATCGCCGAAGTTGCGGTCGATCGGTACAAGAGCCGCGCCGGCGGGGATGGCCGCCGAGAGCGCCGCCGCGACCGCAAGAAGACCCACAGAACGGCGCAAGGGTCCGCAATGTAGCGGAAGGGATTTATGCTCGCGAGATGACCGAAAGCTACGAAGGCAAGCGGGGTTTGGTTCTCGGGGTGGCGAACAAGAGGTCGATCGCCTGGGCGATCGCCAAACGACTCGCCGACGCCGGCGCCGAGCTCGCGTTCACGTATCAGGGCGAGCGGATCGAAAAGAGCGTCCGCGAACTGGCCGAGTCCGTCTCCAGTCCACTCGTGACGGAATGCGACGTCCGTTCCGACGAAGACGTTGCACGGGTCTTCCGCGAGGTCGGCGAGGCGTTCGACGGCGGGCTCGACCTGCTCGTGCACTCGGTCGCCTTCGCCGCCGCAGAGGATCTCGAGGGCCGCTTCACAGACACGCCCCGCGACCGCTTCTGGATGGCGCTCGACGTGAGCGCCTACTCGCTCGTCTCGTGTGCTCGTGCCGCGGAGCCTTTGATGGAAGCGCGCGGCGGGGGCTCGATCGTCACCATGACGTATCTCGGGGGCGAGCGCGCCGTCCCCCACTACAACGTGATGGGCGTGGCGAAAGCGACGCTCGACGCGTCGGTGCGCTACCTCGCGTGGGACCTCGGCCAGAAGAACATCCGCGTCAACGCGATCTCCGCCGGGCCGGTGCGAACGCTGGCCGCGCGCTCGATCGCCGGCTTCCCGACGATGGAGGCGATCGTGGAAGAACGTTCGCCGCTCCATCGGCACATCGATGCCGACGACGTCGGTGCGGCCGCCGCTTATCTCCTTTCGGACGATGCGAGGAACGTGACGGGAACGACGCTGTACGTCGACTCCGGGTACCACGCTATGGGGATGTAGCCACCCGAAGCAGCTTCAGTCCCACCTTCCGTTTCTCTCCCTCGAGCTTCACCAACCTGTCGACGTCAACTGTGACTAGGTGCCATCCCCTCGAGCACAGCTCGAACCCCTCGCGGCCGTCGATCGTCACACGCGGCGCGAGCGAAGATGGAGCGAACTCGAGCTGAAGCGCGCCGCTCCCGTAGATCCAGAAGGGTGCGTGCGTCTCGCTCATGTACCGGCCCGATCCCGTGTCCGCGAACCAGCCCTGGCAGTAAACGGGTTTGGAGTGCGCGGGCTCAACGCGTTTCGGCGCAATGCCGATCCCGCCGCGTTCGAACAGCCAGACAGGCCCGGCGGTGCGCTGGACCTGCCAGCCGTGCGCGAGCAGTCCCCGTGATGCGAACCAGCCCGTGCTCGGCACGGCTGGGTTGCGGACGTAGAGCCCGCGGTGCAGAGCGATCGCGCCGACGCCGAGGCGCTTCAGCTCGCCGGCCATGTCACCGCTCCAGTCGCCGCAGTTGAGCCGCTCGAGCCGGTCAGCGAGCCTCTTGGCGGGCTTCGGTCCGGTCGTCGAGTAGCCGCCGGGCCGCTGGCGCTGGGCCGCGGTGTCGTACCAGAGGTAAACGCTCCCGTAATGGACACCGGGGTCGAAGACGGGAAGCTCGAGTAGGCGCCCGGCCGCCGACGGGGCCGCTCCAGCGGGATCGCCGGGCGCGGACTTGCCGTAGACGCGCGCGTGCAGGTCGACGAAGAGCAAGGCGACGGCGAGCACGGCGACGATCGTGCGCCTGCTCTGCGCGACGGCGTAGGCGAATAGCGCGGCGATGCACAGGCACGCGATCGGCAGGAGGCGCTCCGGAACACGTGGGAAGCGAAACGGCGGTAGCGCGTGCCAGAGCGCCGTGTAGATCGGCGTGCGCGTTCCGAGCGCGAGCACGATCGGCACGAGCGCCCCGAAGCCGAGAATGGCGGCGAGCGAGTATCGGCGCGCTCGGATGAGCAGGATGAGGCCGGCGAGCGCGACGAGCGGTGTTGCCCACCCGAGGAAGACGAACTGCTCGCTCCGCGAGTGATCGACATGCCGTGAGACGAAGTCGCCGACGCGCGCCGAATAGTGCGAGATCTCGCCGAGCGAGCGCCCTCCCGATTGCGTCGACTGCTCGATCACGGTCTGGCGGACGACCAGGCCGGCGCCGATCGCAGCGACAGCCGCGGCTACCGCGCCGAGCCAGAGACGCCGGTCGCGCGTCCGGCAGAACGCGTAGCCGAGAAAGAACGGGATCGCACCGAGCGCGAGATGCACCTGCCCGGAGAGCGGAATCGACGCGAGTGCAGCACCGGCGACCGCGAGCCACCAGCGGGTGCCTCGCCGCGCTCGCTCGAACGCCCAGAGCGAAAGCGGGATAAGGATCGAAATCGGTCCGAGCAGATGGCCGACGCTCTGTTCGACCCGGTAGGGCGCGATCGCGAAAGCGAGGCCGCCCGCCAACGCCGGGCCCCGCGGCAGACCGAGCTCGCGCAGCCAGGCGCACGCCGCGAGACCTGCTAGTCCGTAGAAGAGGATTTGCAGCACGTTCCAGCCGCCGACGAGGCCGAACACCCCGCCGAGCGGCCAGAAGAGGATCCCGTAAGGCCAGCCGGGGAAGTTCGGCTGCAGCTTGGCCTCCGGACGGAAGGTGTACGGGTCCCGCCAGGGCGCCCGCCCATGCTCGAGTTGGTGGCCGACGAGCCAGTAGTGGTAGAGCGTCTGCAAGTGGTCCCCAGGGGACGCTTCGCCGTTGGCGGGCGCACCGCCGGAGAGGAAGTGCGAGCGGGCGTGGAGGACCGCGGGCCACGTCGCGGCTGCCCCGGCCGCGAGGTACAGCGCAGCGCCGAGTGCTACAAAGCCTGCGCGGCGCGAAGAAGCTCGTCGAAGTCCGGCACCTCGGCCGTGTCGTAGCGCCATGCGCCGCGGACCGTACCGTCCTGGTCGACGAGGAACGCCGTTCGATCCGCGACGCCACGGTGGCCGCGGAACTCCCGTTCGACGCCGAACGCCTTCATCGCCTCCCTGTTCCAGTCGGAGAGCAGCGGGAAGTTCAGGTCGAGCGCCTGAGCCCACGCGATGTGCGTCCACTCGGAGTCGCCCGAGATGCCGAATGGGCGGACACCCCCTTCGCGAAACTCCGGGCTCCTGTCACGCAGGAGCTCCATCTCGTGCGTTCACGTCGACGACCAGTCGAAGAGGTAGAAGAAGAAGAGCGCGGGCCCATCCGCCAGCAGCTCGTCGAGACTGCGCCGCTCGTGTGGTGCCGTCCAGAGCGTCGCCTTCGGAACTCGGTCTCCTACTCCTAGCATCGGGCGCGAACCCTACTTCGCGAGCTGAGGCTCAGCTGCAAGCTCTGTTGTGTCTGCAATCTCGCTGACGACCTCGACGATGTCGCGGTTCGCATTGAAGACCCTGAGCTGGCGGTCGGCGCCGTTGCCGTTGCGCAGGATCTCCTCGATGCCCTCGAGTTCACGGTCGGAGCCGAGCTCGCGCGCGTGCGGCTCGATCTCCTTCAGCGTCCGCCGGATCAGTTGCGCGACCGCGACGCGGTTCCGGCGGCCGGTCGCCAAATCCATCAGCGGCGCCTCCAGCCCGTAGCGTCCTGCAAGCCACTTGTTCTCGGTCGTGAGAATGCGGTGGTAGGAGGTGATCTGCTCGCCGCGGTCGAAGCGCTCCGAGAAGAGCTTCACGAGTGCCTGGCAGTACGCGACGATGGCGGCGACATGCTCGAGGCGCGTCACTGCGTCACAGATGCGCACTTCGATCGTGCCGAGGCGCGGATGCAGTCTGATGTCCCACCAGATGTGCGTGTAGTCGGCGATACAGCCGGTCTTCTCCAGTTGCCCGACGACTTCCGCGTAGTCGGCGTAGCTCTTGAAGCGCGGCGGCGGGCCCGAGCGCGGGAACGCCGCGAAGATCATCTGCCTGCTCGAGCTCAGCCCGGTCGGCTCGCCACGCCAGAACGGTGAGCTCGCCGACAGCGCGAGCAACGGACCGATGTGAGGGAGGAGACCGTTGACGACCTGGATCGCCTTGTCGGGGTCGTCCACGGCGACGTGAATGTGCATGCCGAAGATGAGCTCGCGGCGTGCGACGTACTGCAACTGGTCCACGAGCGCGCGATAACGGTCGCGCGCGGTGATGCGCTGCCGCTCGAACAGGCTGAAGGGATGCGTCCCGGCCGAGCCGACGCGCATCCCCCGTTCGCGGGCGATGCCGCAGACGTAGCCGCGGATGTGCCGCAGCTGTTCCGCCACTTCGGCCGGCGTGTGGCAGACCGGTGTTGCGATCTCGAGCACGGACTGCATCAGCTCCGCATTGATGCGCGGCTCGAGCTCGTGACCTGCGACTGCGGCGAGCACGGTGTCGATGTGCTGCACGAGATCGAATGTCTCGCCGTCGAGCAGCATGTACTCCTCCTCGACGCCGAGCGTGTACGGATCGCTCTGGCCGAACTTGTGGTCGAGGACGCTTACCCCGGTCGCAAACCCGGCGCCCTTCCCCGTGATCGACGGCGGGTAGATCTGATGCCCGTCGTACTCCATATGTGAGTCTTACTACTCGGGAAGCAGCGCGTCAGCCTCGATTTCGACCAGCCAGCGCGGATCGAGGAGGGCGGAGACCACGAGCATGGTGCTCGCGGGCCGCACGTCGCGGAAAAGCTCCCCGTGAGCGCGGCCCACGTCTTGCCAGTCTGCGGCGTCTATTAGGAAGGTGCGCGTGCGCACTACGTGCTCCGGCGCAGCACCCGCCTCAGCCAGGGCGACGGCAATGATCTCCAGGCAGCGCTTCGCCTGCCCGTACGCGTCGGGGGGTGGGGCGCCGCCCTCCGGCATCACCGCGCACGTGCCCGCGACGAAGACGTGCCGGCCGTCGCGCACCGCACGCGAGAAGCCGATCGTCGGCTCGTACGGCGAGCCGGAGGAGACAAGGCGGCGATCCATCCATCTAGTATCGCCCGCCCGTGGAAGAAGCACTGCAGCAGATCGACGGCTGGCCCGCCCCATTCGCGGCTGCGGGTGTCGTGCGCGGCGGCGAGCTCGTCGCGGCGCACGGAGCTCGCGACGAGGTGCTGCGCTGGGCTTCGGTGACCAAGCTCGTCACGGCTCTCGCGGCGCTCGTTGCGGCGGAGGAAGGCGTCATCGATCTCGACGAGGCTGCCGGGCCGGAAGGCTCGACCGTCCGGCATCTGCTCGCGCATGCGTCGGGGCTCCCGTTCGAGCCGGGCGCGCCGACAGGCCGACCCGGTCAGCGGCGCATCTATTCGAACGTGGGTTTCGAGACGCTCGCCGACCACATCGCCGCCCGCGCGGACATGCCTTTTGCCGACTATCTCGTCGCGGGCGTCTTGCAGCCGCTCGGGATGCAGGCCGAGCTGCGCGGCTCCCCTGCCGCCGATCTGCACGGCTCGCTCGACGACCTGCTCATCCTGGCCCGTGAGTTGCAGCGCCCTACGCTCGTCGCACCGGAGACGCTCGCGGAGGCGACGACGGTGCAGTTCCCCGGCCTCGCCGGAGTACTACCGGACTTCGGCCGCTTCGACCCGAACGACTGGGGCCTCGGCTTCGAGCTCCGAGACGACAAGTCGCCGCACTGGACCGGCTCGCGCAACTCGCCGCGAACGTTCGGTCACTTCGGCGGCAGCGGCACGTTCCTCTGGGTCGATCAGGAAGCGGGGCTCGCACTCGGCGTCCTCACGAACCTAGATTTCGGCGATTGGTCGAAGGAAGCGTGGCCGCGTCTGTCAGACGCCGTGCTTGCCGAACCTGTGTGACACATGCGTGACGGTTGCGTACCTGTGCCTGGCACCGGTACGCCTTCGCCGCATGCGGCGGAATCGTGCCTCACGGAACACTTCGGTGATCGTTTCGTACCCGTGCCTGGCACCGGTACGGTCGGCAAGCGTCACGCCTCGCTCAGACCCCGTGCCGCTCATGACTCGTCCGCGAACAGCGGCCGGATGTACTCGTCGAACGTCGCTCGATCGCAACTCGCGACGGTCACGGGCGTCAGCGCACGAACGGTCGCGGTGCGCGGCAGGTCCATCGCCAGCGCGACCTCGCCGAAGTAGTCACCCGGGCGCAGCACGCTCTGCGCGCCGCGGCTTCGCTGGCTGACCGCGAGCATCCCGCTCAGCACGACATAGAAGCGGTCGCCCGACTCACCCTCCGTCACGACCCCGCCGCCGGCGGGAATGTCTTCCCGGATCATGTTCTGAGCAAGCCGCGCCAGCGTCTCGCCGGGAAGCGTGGCGAGCAGCCCGATCCGGGACAGCTCGTGCTGCGTCGCGCCGGCGGCCCGTGGACTCACTCTGCGCGCTCCTCCTCCGCCTGATCGTGCATGGTCTCTCCCATGGGTGCGCTCGGCAACTGGCGCTTCTGTCCGGTCTGCGGCGAGGCTATCGACAAGGTCGAGGACCGTGCCGAGTGCCGGGCCTGCGGCTACGTCGGCTATGCGAACGCCGTTCCCGGCGCGGAGGCGGTCTGCTTCGACGAGCGGGGCCGGGTACTCCTGGGGCGTCGCGCGTTCGATCCCGGAAAGGGCCTCTGGGATCTGCCCGGCGGTTTTCTCCACGAGAACGAGCATCCGCTCGACGCTCTACGACGCGAGATCCGCGAAGAGACTGCGCTCGAGATCGAGCCGATCGACTTCCTCGGGTTCTGGCTCGAGCCGTACGACGAGCGGTCCGTGCTCTGCCTCGCGTGGACGGCGCATGCGCGCGGTGATGCCCGGGCCGGCGACGACCTCGTCGAGTTGCGCTGGTTCGAGCCGGACGAGCTTCCTCCGCCCTCGGAGCTCGCCTTCACGCACTACCCGGAGGTGCTCTCAGCCGCCCTCGGCCGGCGGCACGAGCACGCGTAGCGCGCCCGGCTCCACGCGGAACTCCACCGGCGTCTCCAGCACGTCGGGCTCGCCGTCGGTCGCCGCCTCGAGTCGCCTCGCCGCGGCTGCGACCACGAAGCTCTCGCCGACGCGCTCCGGCGGATCCGTGCCGGGTGTATACAGGTGCAGCTTCCCTTCGTCGAGGCGCTCGCGCTCCCCAAGCGAGGGCAGCTCGACGGCGTACGCGTTGTTGGCGACCAGAACCAGCCGGGACTCGACTGCGTCGCCGTCGACCGTGATGCCGAGCGGCTGCCGGTGTGTGACTAGGATCGCCCAAGCGCGGATCCGGGCGAACGCCTCGCGGCGTCGTCGATGGGCTTCGCGGCGATGCACCAATCGGGCATAGACGCCGAGCGACACGTTGTTCAGAAAGAGGCGCTGGTCCGCGCGGCCGACGTCGATGCGCCGCTCCGTTCCAGTGGCGAACGCGCGTAGCGCTCCGATCGGATCGTCACGGTCGAGCCCGAGATCGCGCGCGAAGTGGTTGTGGGTCCCGAACGGGATGCAGACGAACGCGGCATCGCGTTCGAGTGCTACCTCGGCGACCGGCGCCAAGGAGCCGTCGCCTCCGGCCATGCCCAGAACCTCGGCGGTCGAGGCCCGGGCCAGCTCCGCTGGGTCCTCGCCCTCCTGCAGGACGTGAGTCTGGACGCCGACCGCCCGTGCCTCGGCGGCGAGCTCGTCGGCAGTGGGCGAGCCCTTGCCGGAACGCGGATTGATGAGAAGGAAGGAGGCCAGGGATGGCCAGACTAGTGGGACTCACGAGCCCCCGAATGAGCCACTCGGCCCATGGCGTCGTCCGGCAACCTTGCCGATATTTAGGCCATGAGTGAACGCGGCCTTCACCACATCGAGGACGACCTCAGCGAAACCTGGCTCGAGGATTGGGCCGGTGCCGGCGTCCTGGAAATCGAAGCGCTCCTCGCCAAGCATGCGGCTTTCCTGAGCTTCCTCGAGTCGCAAGAGGCGTAGAGGCTTGAGCTGAAACTTCGCCCGGGATCGCTTAGATTCCCGGGCGATGAAGCTCAGCTACCTCTGGCGCGGGCTACCGGGTCACCCGATCCATCCGCCGCTGACGGACGCGACGATCGGGACGTACACGTTCGCCACCGTCGCCGGTCTTGCCGAGGTGACCGGCATCACCGAGAACTCCGGGGCCTACGGCTGGTGGATTGCACTGATCTTCGGCCTCATCATGACCGGGCCGACCGCATTGACCGGCCTGCTCGACTGGTTGACGATCACGCGCGGGACCGAGCTCTGGAAGACCGCGACCTTGCACATGATCGCGATGCTCTCCGCGACCGTGTTCTTCGCGCTCGCGGCGATCTTCGGCCATGCCTCATACACGCACGCCAACGTCAGCAGCGGCGCGTTCGTGCTGACGGTGATCGGCTTCGGGCTCCTGACGCTCGGCGGCTGGCTAGGCGGCGCGATCGTCTTCGTGCACGGCATGCGCGTGCTCAGTCTCAAAAATGAGCCTGCGGGACGGGCGGTCTCGCCCATCCCGCACGCCGAAAAGGAACAAGCCGACTAGGCGTCGCTTGCGACGCCGGTGATAGAGGCCATGCCGGCTTTGCCGGCGTGGCCGTCTTCTCTAGCCCTCCGAGTCGACGAGCCCGAGAGCCTTCTCCAGAGCAGGCTTGGGCTGCGCGCCGATCGCCGCCGCGGCAGGCTCGCCGTCCTTGAAGAGGATTATCGTCGGGATCGACTGGACCCCGAAGCGCTGAGAGAGCGCGGGCTGCTCGTCGATGTTCACCTTGACGAGCTTGAGGTCGCCGTTCGACTCCTCCACGATCCGGTCGAGCACGGGCGCCACCGCGTGACACGGCCCGCACCATTCGGCCCAGAAGTCGACGATCACCGGCTTGTCGCTTTGGAGGACTTCCTCTTCGAAGCTTTGTTCGGTCACTGTGGTTGCCATTCGGTCCTTTCTAACGAGTCTGTCGGTCGTACCCTAGAGAGAACGCTTCGGAACCCGGCAATGTTCCGCCCCTAGAATCGGCGCCATGCCGTTCGAGCCGCTGACGCAGTACCCGGACCACCTCGCCCTCGAGGAGGAGGTCCTCGCCTGGTGGGACGACGAGGCCATCTTCGACCAGCTCCGCGAGCGGAACAGCGGGGGGCCGACCTTCAGCTTCATGGACGGTCCGATCACGGCCAACAACCCAATGGGGGCACATCACTGCTGGGGCCGGACGCTCAAGGACGTCTTCCAGCGGTACAAGGCGCTCCGCGGTTTCGACCAGCGCTACCAGAACGGCTTCGACTGCCAGGGCTTGTGGGTCGAGGTCGGCGTGGAGCGCTCCCTGGGGTTGAACTCGAAGCGGGAGATCGAGGAGTACGGGCTCGCGGAGTTCAACGAGCGCTGCAAGGAGCGAGTCGCGGAATACGCCGAGGTCATCACCGAGCAGTCGCGCCGCCTGGGCATGTGGATGGACTGGGACAACGACTACTACACGTTCTCCGACACGAACATCGAGTACATCTGGCGTTTTCTGAAGGTGTGCCATGAGCGCGGCTGGCTGTACAAGGGACACCGCTCGGTGGAGTGGTGTCCGCGTTGCGGGACCTCGCTCTCGCAGCACGAGCTGATCAACTCCTACGAGGAGCTCACGCATCCCTCGCTCTACGTCCGGTTCCCGATCAAAGGACGCGGCGAGTCGCTGGTCGTCTGGACGACGACTCCGTGGACGCTGCCCGCCAACGTCGCAGCCGCGATCAAGCCCGACGCCGAGTACGGGTTGACTGAGGAAGGGGATTGGTGGGCCGTCGAGCGGAAGCCCGACGCGTCGTTCGTGCGCCGCGCGCGCGGTGAGGAGCTCGTCGGGCTCGAGTACGAGGGGCCGTTCGACTCGCTGCCGGCCCAGGACGGTGTGGTGCACCGCGTGATCCCCTGGGACGACGTCACGCTGTCGGAAGGCACGGGGATCGTCCACATCGCGCCCGGGTGCGGCGCCGAGGACTTCGAGCTTTCGCGCGTGCATGACCTCCCGGTGCTCATGCCGATCAACGAGGCCGGGATCTTCTACGAGCCCTTCGGCGAGTTCGAGGGCCGCTCGACGGAAGACGTCGAGAAGCTGGTGGTGGTGGAGCTCGAGCGGCGCGGGCGGCTCGTCGAGGCCGGCTCGATCATCCATCGCTATCCCGTCTGCTGGCGCTGTGCGACACCGCTCGTGTTCCGGATCGCGGACGACTGGCTCATCCGCGCGGACGAGATCCGTCAGCCGATGCTCGACGCGAACGCAACCGTCAGGTGGACGCCCGACTTCTACTCCAAGCGCATGGACGACTGGTTGCGCAACATGGACGACTGGAACATCTCTCGGCGCCGCTACTTCGGACTGCCGCTGCCCTTCTACCCGTGCGACTCGTGCGGCCGGCTCACGGTGATCGGTTCGCTCGAGGAGCTACGCGACCGTGCGACGGGAGGACTCGACCAGCTGAAGGAGCTTCACCGGCCGTGGATCGACGAAGTGCCGATCGCGTGTGAATGCGGCGCCGAACTGCGACGCGTGCAGGAGGTCGGCGATGCGTGGCTGGACGCCGGCATCGTCCCGTTCTCGACACTCGGGTGGCAGAACCCCGAGTGGAAGGAGCACGGGTACGCCACCGGGGCCGCCGCAGGGCTCACCGGCGCCGATCTGCCGGATCACGGGTACTGGGAGAAGTGGTACCCGGCCGACTGGGTGTCCGAGATGCGCGAGCAGATCCGGCTCTGGTTCTACTCACAGTCGTTCATGTCGGTGACCCTCACCGGGCAGTCGCCGTACGGGTCGGTGCTGACCTACGAGAAGCTGCTCGACGAGCACGGCCGGGAGATGCACCGGTCGTGGGGTAACTCGATCGACGCCGCCGAAGCGCTGGAGAACATCGGTGCCGACGTCATCCGGTTCATGTTCTGCGAGCACGTGCCGAGTCAAAACCTGAAGTTCGGCTATGGCCCGGCGGGCGAGATCAAGCGCCGCCTGCTCACGCTGTGGAACTCCGTCAAGTTCTTCGTCGACTACGCGAACATCCAAGGCTTCCGACCTGGTGGCGAGGCGCCGTCCGAGCTCCAGCCACTCGACCACTGGCTGCTCGAGCGCACCGAGCAGCTCGTCGCCGAGATGACCGAGGCGTATGAGCGCTACTGGACGCCGGCGCTCATCCGGTCCTTCGAGTCATTCGTGGACGATCTCTCGAACTGGTACATCCGCCGCTCACGCCGACGGTTCTGGGCCGGGGACGAGGTTGCGCTGTGGACGCTCTGGCATGCGCTCCTGCGGTCGGTGCAGACGATCGCGCCGGTGATGCCGTTCCTAGCCGACTTCCTCTGGCGCACGCTGCGCGCCGACGACGCGCCCGAATCGGTGTTTCTGCAGCCTTGGCCCGAGGTGCGTCAAACGGACGAGCGTCTGCTCGCCGAGGTCGCGGAGGTGCGCCGCGTCGTCGAGCTCGGCCGTCAGGCTCGCGGCGACGCTGGACTGAAGCTGCGCCAGCCTCTCCGCCGGCTCGTCGTGCAGGGCGCAGGGCCGGCGCAGGGCCACGCGGGCGAGATCGCGGAGGAGCTCCGTGTGAAGGAGGTCGAGTTCGGTCCGGTCGAGGCGACCGAGCTGCGCGTAAAACCGAATCTCCCTGTGCTCGGGCCGAAGCTCGGCAAGGAGCTCGGCGCGGTTCGCGCGGCGCTGCAAGCCGGTGAGTTCGAGCAGCTCGAAGGCGGCGGCGTGCGAGTGAACGGGCGCGACTTCACTCCCGACGAGGTGCTCGTCGAGCGCGGCGCGCGCGAAGGGTGGGCGCTTGCCGAGGACGACTCGCTCACCGTCGCGGTGACGACGGAGCTCGACGACGAGCTGCGCCTCGAAGGCCGCGTCTACGACCTGACGCATCGGCTGAACACGATGCGGAAGGACGCGGGACTTGCGCTCACCGACCGGGTTCGAGTCGTCATTCCAGAGTCTGATGCCGACCTGCTGGAGTACGAGGATCGCATCAAGGATGAGGTCCTCGCGACAGAGGTCGTCGTGGGAGACGCGCCGGAGCCGCAAGTCACGAAGGCGTAGCCACCGGCGTATGCTCCGGAGTGGAGGTGCGCTATGTGGTGGACGGTTCTGGCCGTCGCAGTTGCTGTTCTCGCCGTGCTGTTTCTCGTGGTCGGCTCGCAGGTCTTCCGTTACGGAGGAAAAGGCGGCCAGACGGTCGCCGATGTCAAAGCCAATCGGTTCTGGTGGACTTGGGGACGTCGTCCGGGCGATTAGCCGAACGCCGTGCGTAGCCGCTCGAGCCCGCGGTCGAGCAGCTCGTCGCTGACCGCAAGCGAGAGCCGCGCCCAGCCGGCGCCACGTGCGCCGAAGCCTTCTCCCGGCGCGACCGCGACGCGGTGCTCCAGCAGATGGTCGACGGTCGTGCCGTCGGGCAGCCGAAACCAGACGAAGAAGGTGCCTTCGGAGTGCGCCTCGACCCCCTCGAGCGCAACGAGCGCGCGGTCGCGGCGGCGCTCATAAGTAGCGCGACGCTCCTCGACTGAGTCCTGCGGCCCGGTCAGCGCGGCGATCCCCGCTTCCTGAATCGGCCGGAAGATTCCGGCGAAGGCATGGTCCTGCAAAAGCTCGATGCGGCGCACGAGCTCCGCGTTCCCCAACGCAAAGCCGAGACGCCACCCGGCCATCCCGTAGCTCTTCGACATGCTGAACAGCTCGATGCCGACGCGGCGCGCACCCTCGACGGCGAGAAGGCTCTGCGGCCGCCGTCCGTCGAAGACGAGGTCGCCGTACGCGAAGTCGTGCAGAACCCATGCCTCGCTTCGCTCGGCCCACCGGACTGCTTCCTCGAAGAGACCATCCGGCACTGTCGCCGCTGTGGGGTTGGAAGGGAAATTCAGGTACATCGCATCCGCCTTGACGTCGAAGCCGGAGAAGGGCACGTGTTTGGCACCTGCGAGCGCGACGGCGGAGAAGTAGTCCGGATAGCCGGGGTCGGGAAGCACGATCGTGCCCCCGCTCTCGACCGTGCAGAGCGCGAACTCCATCAGGCCGGTCTTCGTCCCTGGGAGAACCGCCACCTCGCGGTTGGCGTCGAGTTGCACGCCGTACACCTCGCCGTATCGGGTCGCGATCGCCTCTTTCAGCGCGGGCACTCCCGAGAACGGCGCATAGCCATGGACGTCGTGCCGCTCGGCGCACTCCACCAGCGCTCGGACGACGTGCTCGGGGGGCCCGACCTCCGGATTGCCGCGGCCGAGATCGACCAGCGGCTCGCCGCCCTCCAACGCAGCAGCCGCGACTCGCGCGAGCAGGGCGGTGAAGTACTGGTCCGGCAACCGATGGATTCGATCCGGGACCTCGCGCACGCGACGATGCTATGGAATGCTAGGAGCCGTGGCGCGCTGTCAGCGCTGTGGAGGGGACAGCGAGGAGCGTTTCCGCTTCTGTCCCTGGTGCGCGTCGCCTCAGCGCACGAAGATCGTCGAGTTCTTCTCGCCGCACCCGCGCGATGCCGGCAAGGCGCTACGCGTGTCGCGCTATCTGACTAGAGACCCGCACGTGCGCTTCAGCGTGTGGAGCGAGACGGGCATCGCCGAAAGCGCGGTATCGCTACGCGAATCGGAAGCGGCGAGGCTTGCGCGTTTCCTCACCCCTCCCAAACGGGCCCGCGGGCGAAGCCCGCGCGCCCTCCTTTGGAGGCATCGACAAGCGATGCCTCAGGCAGCCGACGTCTCTGCTCGCCGCAGCTCGACGGGTAGCCGGAACACGACATCCTCGTAAACGGACGAAAACGCGCTGATCTCGCTCACGCCCTGAGCGCGGAACCAGTCGCATACACGTGCGACTAGTCGCTCGGGCGCCGATGCGCCCGACGTCAGCCCGACCGTCTCGATCTCGTCGAACCACCGCTCGTCGATTTGCGTCTCGTCGTCGATCAGGTGCGCCTTCACGCCCGCGAGTCGGGCGACTTCGACCAGACGGTTCGAGTTCGAGGAATTGCGCGAGCCGATGACGAGTAGCAGGTCGATCTGGCTCAGCATCTCCTTGACTGCCCACTGGCGATTCGAGGTCGCGTAACAGATGTCCTCACGCTGGGGACCGTGAATGTGCGGAAAGCGGCGCTTCAACACGTCGATGATCTCCGTCGTCTCGTCGACCGAAAGCGTGGTCTGCGTGATGTACGCGAGGGGCGTGTCGGCGGGAAGCTCGAGCGTTTCCGCGTCCTCGACGCTCTCGACGAGCACCGTTGCCTCCGGTGCTTCGCCCATAGTCCCCACCACCTCTTCGTGCCCGGCGTGCCCGATCAGGACGATGCGCCTTCCTTCCGCGGCATAGCGCCGCGCCTGAACATGCACCTTCGTCACGAGGGGACACGTCGCATCGATGGTGGTCTGCCTGCGGACGGCTGCGCGCTCGTACACCGACGGGGCAACACCGTGAGCCGAGAGCACGAGGATCGCTCCAAGCGGCGCCTCCGCCTCGTGCTCGACGAAGACGGCTCCGCGTTGCTCGAGGTCGCGGACGACGTGTGCGTTGTGGACGATCTGCTTGCGGACGTAGACGGGAGCGCCGTACAGCGATAGGGCTCGCTCCACCGTCTCCACGGCGCGTTCTACTCCGGCGCAATACCCCCGGGGCGATGCAAGCAAGACCCGCTGAACCAAACCGGCGGCCACGGTACCAGCGCCCGCGAAAGGCCGGAAGAACAGGAAAAGGCCCGTCGCTCGGGGGGTCGGTGGCGACGGGCCTCCTCCTAGTGCTCACCGCGGACTGCAAGGCCAGGAACGCACCGCGGTTCGCATCGCCCAGTGGGATTGACGCTAACGGGTCTCACGGACCTTTCCAATAGGCCGAACGGCCTATCTTTGGAACCGAGAGGAAAGCGGCTCCTCTGGCGGAAAAGCATGCTTGTCAGGCGCCTAGGGCGGCTCGACTGCCCTACGGCCGCTCCCTACAATCAGGACGCCCAGTGTCACAATCCAGCCAAGCTCTGTGGTTCAACGCGGTGCCGCTGCTCGTCGTCGCGGCGGCATACCTCGGGGCGACCGTGTTGCTGGCCCCGGCTCTCCGAGGGAGACGCCCGGACTCGCAGTTCGAGACCGGCATCTCGGCCGTTTTCCCTGCAGTTGGGCTCGCAGCGGCTGTCTACGGGATCGTCTTGGCGGTCGAGCGCGAAGCTCCCCCAGGTGGGATCTGGCTCACGCTCGGCCTCGCCGTCGTCGTCGGCCTGCCTGGATTCCTCGCTCTGGGGCTGGCGGGCCGATCTGAGGGCTCGCATGAGCCGGAGTCGAGGACGACTGGCTCGGGTGCACTGACGCGAAGCGACGATCTCGGGGCGGTTGCAACCGCGCTGCTGGAACAGTCGGAGGACATCGCAGGCATCGAACTTGCTTGCCTGCTGCTCGTCGAGGAGGACACCCGAATCGGAACCGGTGTCGTCGGGCGCGTCAACGGCCGTGACCTTGATTGGTTTTCCGATGTGCGCATCGATCTGGAGAACGAGCCGTCCGGCGTGGCGACGGCAGCCTTCGAGGCGGCCCCGTTTGCCGTCTACGACGCTGCGGCCTCCAAGATCGTCAGCAAACGCATGGTCGAGGCAACGGGCGCGAAGAGCATCGCGTTCGTCCCTCTCCTTCTCGATGAGCGTGTCATCGCCGTCCTCGTGGCCGGTTCGGTTTCACAGCATCGCGCGTTCACGACCGAAGAGCTCGGCGTGCTGCAAAGGATCGCGGGCGATGGTGCGCTGGCGCTCGAGCGGGCGCGGTCGACGGCCAGTCTGGCGGAGGCGCTCGACCGAGAACGCTTCGTCGCACGGATCTCGGCACGCGTTCGCTCGGAGCTCGACATCGACGAGTTGCTGCGCGTCGCCGTGGAGGAGACCGGTCGTGCGCTGGCGGTGAACCGGTGCCTGATCCGCCTCGGCCCTCACGGCGACATTCCGACGGCGCAGTGGCAAGAGGCTGGATTGGCGCCGGTCAGAGCCGAGAGGCAACTTGCGGTTTCGAACCTCGCGGTGAAACGCCGCCAGATTGTGGCTATCGAGGATGTCGAGACAGCGCCGGAGCTCGACGATGCCTCGCTTGGAGGACGCGACACGTTGATGAGTCTCGGCTCGCGCGCCGTCCTCGCCGTTCCGATCGTGATCTTCGACGAGTTGATCGGCGTGCTCGCGCTCCACCGCAACACGCCCGGAAGATGGGGCGACGAGGAGATCGCATTGACCGAGGCCGTGGCCCGGGAGATCGGACTGGCTGTGCGCGTGGCGCAGTTGCTCCGCGAGAACGAGCGGCGGATGAACCAGCAGGGGTCGCTCTTTCGCATAGCCGCACATCTCAGTGAGTCGCTGTCGCTCTCGGACACTCTCGATGCGCTTGCCCAGGCAGCGAACGAAGCCCTCGGGGGTGCCTTTTCGGCCGTACTGATGCCACGAGGCGGGACGCTCGAGCTCACCGCCGCGACGGGGCTTCCGCCGGTACTCGCCGCTGCGCTCGAAGACAGGTTGCCGGAGTCGGCGGACTGCCTCCGGGCCGCAGCTCACGAAGGGCGCCCGCTGGCTTCGCCCGACATTACGCGCGACGACCGCTTCGAACAACCCTGGCGGGGGCAGGCAGAGGCCGCGGGATATCGGGCGCTGCTTGCGGTGCCGGCCGCAAGCCCGCGCGCGGAGGACGCAGGTCTGGTCGTCGTCTTCTTTGCCGAGGAGCGTGAGTTCACCGACGACGACCTCGAACGTGCGCGTCACCTCGGCGACGCAGCGCGGGGCGCGCTCGAACGGAGCGAGCTGTTCGAAGCGGAGCGCACCGCGCGCGCGCTGTCGCAGCAGCTCGCGCGTACCGGCGGCGTGCTCGCGACCGAGTTGGACCCGGCGGCTGTCTTGGCGGAGGTCGTGCAGCAGGCGCCCGTACTGCTCGGGGCCGATGCCTGCGCCGTCCGCACACTCGAGGACGACGAGCTCGTCGTCAGCGCTGCGTCGGGAGAGGGCGCCGAGGAAGCCGTCGGGAGCCGGGTATCGGCGACGGCACGGCTCTCCGGGGATGTCTTCCAGTCACGCTCGCCGCTCGCCGTCGAAGACGTCACCGCGGACGAACGGCTCGCCGGAGCGGATCCATTCCTCCTTGTCGGGTATGCCGCGTTTCTCGGCGTGCCCCTCTCCGGTCCCGAAGGCACGCTTGCCGGCGTGCTCTCCGTCTATGCCCGCAAGCCGCGAATGTGGCGGCCCGAGGAAGTCGAGGCGTTGCTCGCGCTCGCGGGAAACACGTCCGCAGCACTCGCGAACGCCGAGCTCTATTCGCGTGTCTCACTGGAAAAGGAACGTAGCGTTGCGATCCTCGCGAACATTGCCGACGGGATCGTGGCAGTCGACCGCGACGGGCAGGTCGTCCTCTGGAACTCCGCCGCCGAAGAGATCAGCGGCGTGCCTCAGGAGGAGGCGATCGGCCGCACGACAGTTCAGGTTCTGCAACGTCAGCTCGAGTCCGCGGATGCCGGGATGCCGTCGGGCCAGCGCCTGATCTCGATCATGCGGGGTGGGGAGGAGGTCTGGCTGTCTTTGAGTGAGGCGGTGATGCGCGACCCGCTCGGAGCGGTTGCGGGCCGCATCTTCGCGTTCCGCGACATCTCCGCCGATCGCATGGTCGAACAGGTCAAGTCCGACTTCGTCGCCGCCGTCTCGCACGAGCTGCGCACGCCGCTCACATCGATCTACGGCTTCGCCGAGACACTGCTTCGGCAGGACATCCCGTTCGGCGAGGAAGAGCGGCGCACCTTCCTCGGCTACATCGCATCGGAGTCGGAGCGCCTGACGGAGATCGTCGACCAGTTGCTGAACGTCGCGCGGCTCGACGCGGGCGACCTGCAGGTCGAGCTCGGCCGGATCGACGTCGGCTCCGTCGTCTCTGAGTTGGTGGAGACCGTCGAAGAGAGCGGCGTCATGAACGGCCACCGCTTCGAGATCGACCTGCCCGACGAGCCGCTTGCGGCCGAGGCCGATCCCGACAAGGTGCGCCAGGTTTTCAACATCCTCGTCGAGAACGCGCTCAGATATTCGCCCGGGGGTGGCACCGTCACTGTTGGCGCGCGGCGCTCTGACGACCGCGTCGAGGTTCGCGTCGCCGACGAGGGAATCGGAATTCCGGCCGCGGAGCGCGAGCGAATCTTCCGGAAGTTCTATCGGGCCGAGTCAGCCGCGCGGGACGGTGCGGCCGGCACCGGGCTGGGCCTCTTCATCGCCAAGGAGCTCGTGACGGCGATGGGCGGCCGGATCTGGGTCGAGTCCACCGAAGGCGAGGGCTCGAGCTTCTCGTTCGAGCTGCCCGCCGCCCGCGAATAGATGGCGGCCGGTTTGGGTATAGCGGCGGCGACCTCCGGGTCCGTCCCCTCATGACCAAAGTTCTCGTAATCGACGACGAGGCTCCGATTCGTCTGCTCTGCCGGGTGAATCTCGAGGCAGAAGGCATGCACGTGATCGAGGCTCCAGACGGCCCTTCCGGGGTAGACAAGGCACGCGAGGAGAGGCCTGACGTGATCCTCCTCGACGTGATGATGCCCGGGCTCGACGGGTGGCGGGTCGCGGAACAGCTTTTCGAAGACGACCGGACGGTTGCCATTCCGATCATCTTCCTGACCGCACGCGCCGAGTTCCGCGACCGGGCCCGCGGTCTCGACATCGGCGGCGTCGACTACGTCACGAAGCCGTTCAACCCGCTCGAGCTGGCGCCGCTCGTGCAAAGCCTGCTCGACCGTCTCGATCGCGGCGAGCGCGACGAGTTGCGTGCCGAGAAGCTTTCGGAGCTCCGCTCCCTGATGGACTCCGAGTAGTAGCCTCGCGCGCCTTCATCGGGCGAGCGATCGGGGAGTCGGTCATCAGCTGGGCATCATTTAGCGAGCGCAAGAGAGGCCGTCTCTCCAGGCGGCCTCCCGTACGCTATTTCTCCCGACGGCTCTAGCGTCCTGCGAAATCGGCCGTGAAGACCGCGGCACCACCATGCCCGGCGAACGTGCCGAAGGCGATGCCGATCCCGACTCGGCGGAAGCCGGGGCGGAGCAGCACGGCCCGGTGAGCCGGGCTTGCGAGCCACTGATTGACGACCCACTGAGCGGTTGCGCCCGTGCCCCAGGCGAGGTCCTCGCCGAAGACGGGGCCGCGCGCACCCTGGGCGAGCGCCCGCCCGGCGACCGACCCGTGGGCGAAGTACTGGCGATGCAGCATGTCCGCGGAGTGACCGCGGGCGGCGCGGAGAAGACGAACGTCCACTCGCAGGGGGGCGAGACCATGGCTCGTCCGCACCGAATTCATCGTCTGGAGGAGAGAGGCCTCCGAGCTGCTCAACGTCCGTGCCTGAGCCCCGGCTGCCGGCCCAAGGAGGGCGAAACTTGCCAGAAAAGCTACGAGAATCTTCTTTTTAGTCGGCATTCGCGGCAGTCTGGGGATGCCTCTTTGGGGACGCCTCCCCCAAAAGGGGTAGATCGGGTTCGCTCAGAGCGGCTTTTCAGCGGGCCGTCTGAGCCAGCCCGATTCCGAGCAGGGTAAGGGCCGCCCCGGACAGCTGGACCGGCCGGAGGGACTCTCCCAGCCACGCCCAGGCCACGATGATCGCCACGACGGGCTCCAGCATCGCGGTGATCCCGGCCCGTGTGGCCGAGATGTGGCGGAGGGCGCTGACGATCAGGGCGAACGGCACGATCCCGCCCAGGACGACCATCCACAGCATCAGCAGCCAGAGGGGCACATGTGTCGACGCGAGGTTCCCGAGCAGCGAGACGTGGTCGCCGACGTGCCGCCCGGGGAAGTTCCACCACGGCGCGAGCAGCGACGAGAAGATCGTCGCGAACAGAAAGCCCCAAGCCGACAGGGAGATGGGATCGCGTCGGCGCACACCGCGCTCGGCGATCAGGACGTACGCCGCGTAGCTGATCGCCGCCAGCACGCACGCGGCCACACCGGGACCGCTGAGGCGTCCGCCGTGCCAGATCTCGACGATGAGCGTGAGCCCCGCGAGTGAGAGGGCGAGGGCGGTCCAGATGCGGCGGCGGACGGGTTCGTGGAAGACGAACCGAGCCCAGAGCGCGACGAGGATCGGCGCGATGTACTGAATGAGCAGCGCGATCCCGATGTCGAGCCGGTGGATCGCGAAGAAGTAGGCCCACTGAACCACGGCGAGCCCGATGCCGAGCGCGATCAGCAGCGGTAGGTCGCCGGTGCGAACACGCAGCGATCGCGGCCGCGTCGCCGCCGCGATCAGCGCGAGCCCGATCAGCGCACCGGCGCAACGCACTGCAGTGAGTTGGCCCGAGCTGATGCCCGACCCGAGGATCACCTTCGAGACCGTGCCGTTGACGGCGAAGAGCGTCGCGGCGATCGCGACCATCGCGTAGCCGAGTCCTGGGCGCGGCCGGACCATCGCGCGAACCTACACATGTAATCTGCGCACGGCGGGGCGTAGCTCAGCCTGGTTAGAGTGCTGCCTTTGGGAGGCAGAAGTCGCGAGTTCGAATCTCGCCGCCCCGATTTTGGTCGTGCTCCTTGCCGCGAGCTCGGCGCTTTTCTTCGGCGCCCTCGCCGTCACGATCCGTCTCGCGCTAGCCCGCGGCATCGACGCGGAGGCGGCGGCGCTCGTCACCACTGTCATCGCCGGCGTCGTCTGCGCGCTGCTCGCGCTCGTGGCAGGAGAGTTCTCGGGTGTGTCGTGGCGGGACACCTGGCCGTTCTTCGTCACCGGGTTGTTCGCGCCGGGGATCAGCCAGATCCTGTTCACCCGTTCCGTCGGCGTCATCGGCCCGTCGCGCACCGCCATCGCGGTGGGGATCTCGCCCGTGCTGTCGGCCGCGATTGCGGTCACCGTTCTCGGCGAGCCGCTGCACGTGGCGCTCGTGTTCGGCACACTGCTGGTCGTCGCCGGGGGGACGCTGCTCGTCGGCGAGCGCAGTGGCCCTGCCGCGATGCTCTCGCTGGGAATCGCGCTCAGCCTGGGCGCAGCCCTGTTGTTCTCCGTCCGTGACAACCTCGTCCGCTGGGCCGCGCGCGGCAGCGATGTGCCCGGGCTCATCGCCGGCACTGCATCACTCGTGTCCGCGACCCTGGTGATCCTGGTCGTGGTTGCGTCGCGCCCGAGTGCGCGTGAGCGGATCCGCCTTGCCGCACTTCCGTTCGTGCCGTCGGGGCTCGTCTACGGGATCAGCTACGCGTGTCTCTACTCCGCGTTCGATCGCGGGCGCGTCACGATCGTTGCGCCGTTGGTCGCAACCGAGTCGCTCTTCGCGGTGCTGATCTCGATCGTGCTGCTGCGCCGCTCGGAACGGATCGGGCCCCGCCTGCTCCTCGCCGCCGCGCTCGTAGTCGGCGGCGGTGCGCTCATCTCGAGCTTTCGCTGAACACGCCCGCGATGTGCTCCGTGCGCAGGAAACGCATGAAGAAGTACGCGAACACCGCGAAGAAAACGATCGCCTGCTCGACCGCCATCGTCACGCCTGCGATCTGCTGGTCCGTGCTGTCGGAAAGGCCCCAGAGCTGTGGGGCGTCCTTGTAGAAGTCGTAGATCGGCCGCGGCAGGAGGGCGAGCAGCAACCCGAGCGGCGCAGCGAGCACGAACGCACCGAAGAGGTACAGCGCCTTGACGCCGTCGGAGTAGCGGCCGTGGACGACGGGCCACCACATCAGGACACCTGCGAAGAAGTACGTCAGATGCTCGAGGTTCAGGAGCCAGCCGGACTGCTCGAGGGCCGTGTCGTAGATCGGCGGGACGTGCCACAGGAAGTACGTCCCAAGCCAGAGCGGCAGCGCGACGAATGGATGGGTGACGAACCGGACTGCGGCGAAGCGTTCGAGCTTGCGCGCAAGTGCGGGCGCCAACGCGAAGACGACGAGCCCCGGCGCCCATTCGGCCGTGACGACGTTTTGCAGGAGATGAACCGAGAGCAGGTAGTGCAGCGCGATCGTGTGCAGCGGGGTCACGTACACGGCGAGGAGGAGGATCACGGCGAGGTCGAAGGCAACCCTGCGTGTCGCATCCGCCGGCCAGCGGCGCTGGCTCCAGAAGTAGCCGGCAACGAGGACGCCGATCGCGAGCAACACGTCCCAGTGGAGCGACCACGAGTGCGGATCCACGCCGCTACGCTATCCAGAGCCCGCGGGCGTAGCTCAACGGTAGAGCTGCGGCCTTCCAAGCCGCTGATGTCGGTTCGATTCCGATCGCCCGCTTCTGTTCCGTCCTAGGCCTTCGCTAATGTTTTCTGAAATGAAAACACGAGAGCGAGACATCGCGCGAAGGCTTCGAAGCGAAGAGGGACTTCCAATCAACGAGATTGCTCGCCGCGTTTCCGTCTCGAAGTCTTCAGTCAGCATCTGGGTAAGAGACATCGAGCTGACGCCTCAACAACAAGCGGCCCTGAGGGCGAAGAACCCCGCCTATAACCGACAGCTCAGTGGATGGCGTCAGAACGCAGCTAAGCACCGTGCAAAGCGGATTGCCGCTCAGGAGAGCGGCCGAAGCCTCGCTCGGACATCCGAGCCGCTCCATCTGGCCGGCTGCATGCTCTACTGGGCCGAAGGATCGAAAGGCCGCAACCAGCTGTGCTTTTCCAATTCGGATCCGGAGATGGTCAGATTCTTCGTTGTCTTCCTTAAGACGTACTTCGATATTCGTGACACGGACATTCGGATCACGTGTCATCTCTTCGCGGATCACATCGAGCATCAGCGAGAAGTCGAGCAATTCTGGTTGAACGAGGCTGGCCTGCCTGGCGAGTCGCTCCGCAAGTCAGTCGTCAATGTCTACTCGCGAAGCAGTAAGCGTAAGCGGATCAACAAGCTTCGCTACGGGACGTGTCAGGTGGTCGTCTCGAGAACCTGGGTCTTGCAGAGCATCCTCGGCTCCATCCAGGAGTACGCGGGTTTCGAGCGGGAGGCCTGGCTGGAATAGAAGCCCATGGCGGACGAGAACAAGGAGGACCGTCACAACAGAGAACTGATCGAGCTGCTCAACGAGCTTCGCGTGGCGCTCCCGGGTGTCCAGGTGCTCTTCGCCTTCCTGCTCGCCGTGCCGTTCGCAAATGGATTCCCCAAGCTCGGCAAGCTCGACCGCGACATCTTCTTCGTCGCGTTCATCGCCACCGCGCTGTCGACCGTGCTCCTGATTGCCCCGAGCTCGTACCACCGGCTCCGCTGGCGCCAGCACGACAAGGAGCGGCTGCTCATCGCCTCGAACCGGCTGACGATCGCGGGGCTGGCCTGCCTCGCCGTCGCGATCACGAGCACCGTGTTCGTGATCACCGACTTTCTCTTTCACCGAACGTGGGCGGCGACGTTCACCGCGTTCATCGCGGCGTGCTTCCTACTGCTCTGGTACGGGCTGCCGCTCGCCGCGGCTATTCAGGACCGTCGGAAACCGAGACGCTCTCGATGACCACGTCGTCGTGCGGCTTGTCGCGCGCGTCGCGCGGCACCTCGGCGATCTTGTCCACGACGTCCATGCCGTCCGTCACGCGCCCGAAGACCGTGTGCTTCCCGTCGAGCCAGGGTGCCGCCTCCGTGGTGACGATGAAGAATTGGCTGCCGTTCGTATTCGGTCCGGCATTCGCCATGGCCAAGGCACCACGCTCGACCCTGTGGTCGTTGAACTCGTCCTCGAACGTGTAGCCGGGCCCGCCCGAGCCGGTCCCGGTGGGATCGCCGCCCTGGATCATGAAGTCCGGGATGACCCGGTGAAAGATGACGCGGTCGTAGAAGCCGTCGTTCGCAAGCTTCACGAAGTTGTCGACGGTCTTCGGCGCGTCGTCCGGATACAGCTCCACGTGGATCGGGCCGTGGTTGGTCTGGATGATCGCCTGCATCGCGTCGGCAATCTACCGTCCGGCCTGGCGGCGATGCTGCAGTGGTGCCGGACGGCCCTGTACGCGTCGTCGAGTTCCTACCGCGGACGGTTTTCCGCGTCGTCGGAATCCTGCTCGCGACCGCGATCGTGCTCGAGGTCGTCTGGATCGCACGCCACGTCCTCACGTGGATCTTCATCGCGATCTTTCTCGCGCTCGCGCTCAATCCGGCGGTTGACCGTCTCGAACGGCGCATCAAGCGTCGCGCGATCGCGACGGGGATCGTCTACCTCGCCGCACTTGGCGCCGTCGTCGGGATCGCGTTCCTCTTCATCCCGACGCTCGTCAATCAGGTCAACGACTTCGCCGGAAAGGTCCCGGATTACCTGAACGATCTCACGAAGGGTCGCGGTCGCCTCGGCTTCCTCCAGGAGAAGTACCACCTCGTCGACAAGGCTCGGGAGGCGTTGAATACTGGCGGCGCTTCGAAGCTCTTCGGCTTCTCCGGCACCGCACTCGCGCTCGCGAAGGGCGTCGTCAACGTCGTGCTTGCGACCGTCACGATCGCCTTCATGACGCTCTTCATGCTGCTCGAGGGACCGAAATGGGTGGAGTCGTTCTTCTCGCTGCTGCGGCCGGAGTCCAGGCCCCGCTGGCGGGCGGTCGGACGCGACATCTACCGCACGGTCGGCGGCTACGTGACGGGCAACCTCCTGATCAGCCTGATCGCCGGGACGCTGACCACGGTCGTCCTCCTCACCGTCGGCGTGCCGTATGCGCTCGCGCTCGGGCTGATCGTCGCGATCCTCGACCTGATCCCACTTGCCGGGGCGACGATTGCAGCCATCATCGTCGGCTCGGTGGCGTTCCTCCACTCGATTCCGGCCGGGATCGTCGTGGTCGTGTTCTTCATCCTCTACCAGCAGGTCGAGAACCACGTCATCCAGCCGGTCGTCTACGGGCGGACCGTGCAGCTCTCACCGCTCGCGGTGCTCATCTCTGTGCTGATCGGGGCACAGCTTGCAGGCGTGCTGGGTGCGCTCGCCGCGATTCCCGTTGCGGGCTCGCTGCAGGTGATCTTCCGCGACTGGCTCCGCCAGCGCCGCGGCGAGGAGCCTGCGGGCGCGACCTGATCCAGTCTTTCGTTTGGGCAAACTCTCAAGTTTTCAAGCCATGAGCCGATGTCCAAGGCATGGCCCGACGTGCTCTTCGCTTTGTCCTGCTCGGCGTCTCAATCGTGGGACTCTGGGCCGGTGCAGCGCCCGCAGGGGCGACCAGTCAGGCCCCCGCCA